>Ga0213878_10000029_pt1 | contig 120140 bp, 115 predicted proteins | sample VelepicoBEBS_R02_FD_161053 | JGI IMG/M metagenome (GOLD analysis project Ga0213878, IMG submission 161053) | Vellozia epidendroides bulk soil microbial communities from rupestrian grasslands, the National Park of Serra do Cipo, Brazil - BS_R02 | ecosystem: Environmental > Terrestrial > Soil >... | reverse complement strand
GTGTGTTCGGTGCCAGCGCTCAAGGCCTCGAGCAATTGCGCCTTCTGGCAGGCCGTCAGCCGCGACACCGAACTCAGCCACTGCTTCAATTCCTTCGCGTCCATCGCCAGCTCCAGCGGCCCTCCACGTGGGGCTCGTGCGACCAGTCTGGTGGCCGGCTGGCTCAGGGCGTGAGCCTGTCACTAACTAACGATCAAAGAGCCCACGAAGGCCCGCGCAGGCGGTACTGCATCGTTCCATGCACTGAAAGCATAGGGTAAACCCTTGTGGTACTCGGTAATAACCCTAAGATGCCATGCATCAACAAAGAAGGGAAAACAAATGGAACTGCTGATCGTGACTCTGACGCTTGCAACGCTCGCCATCGTCGGCCAACTTCGCGATGCCGTGAGCAATGCCATGCGCGGCTGATAGCGCTGCATGAGGCAGGCGGTGCCCGCCTGCCGACTCTCAAAAGGGCTGCCTCGCAGCCCTTTTTGTTTGACCGTTGGCGGCCCGACGCCTATCGAGGCCGTATAGAAACGATCAAACAATCGATGTTTTGGAACTGGCAGCCACGCCTAAGCTCGCAGGCGCCCCCTGTCTCTGCCATGTTCCATGCGAATCACCAAGCTGACGACCTACCGCCTCGCACCGCGGTGGATGTTCCTGAAGATCGACACCGACGCCGGCATCAGCGGCTGGGGCGAGCCCGTCATCGAGGGCAAGGCGCGCAGCGTGGAGGCGGCCGTCCATGAGTTCGAGCCCTACCTGATCGGCCAGGACCCCTCCCGCATCAACGACCTCTGGCAGGTCATGTACCGAGGCGGCTTCTACCGCGGCGGCGCCATCCTGATGAGTGCCATCGCCGGCATCGACCAGGCGCTGTGGGACATCAAGGGCAAGGCGCTGGACGCGCCGGTCCACGAGCTGTTGGGTGGCCTGGTGCGCGACCGGATGAAGGTCTATTCCTGGGTCGGCGGCGATCGCCCGGCCGACGTCATCCGTGACATCAAGCGGTTGCGCGAGGGCGGCTTCGATACCTTCAAGATGAACGGCTCAGAGGAGATGGGCCTCATCGACAGCGCGCGCAAGGTGGACGAGGCCGTGGCCCGCATCGCCGAGATCCGTGCCGCCTTCGGCCACGACATCGAGTTCGGCATCGACTTCCACGGCCGCATCGGCGCGCCCATGGCCAAGGTCATGCTGAAGGCGCTGGAGCCCTACCGGCCGCTGTTCGTCGAGGAGCCCGTGCTGGCCGAGCAGGACGAGACCTATGCCCGCCTGGCCCAGCACACGGCCATTCCTCTCGCGGCCGGCGAGCGCATGTACTCACGCTTCGAGTTCAAGCGCGTGTTCCAGGCCGGCGGCCTGTCCATCGTGCAGCCGGACCTCTCGCATGCCGGCGGCATCACCGAGTGCCTGAAGATCGCCTCCATGGCCGAGGCCTACGACGTGGCCCTCGCCCCGCACTGCCCGCTGGGCCCCATCGCGCTGGCGGCCTGCCTGCACGTCGACTTCGTCTCCCACAACGCCGTGCTGCAGGAGCAGAGCATGGGCATTCACTACAACCAGGGTGCCGAGCTGCTCGACTATGTGCTGAACAAGGAAGACTTCCACGTCGAGAACGGCTACATGAAACCGCTAACCAAGCCCGGCCTGGGCGTGGTGGTGGACGAAGAGAAGGTGATTGCGGCCAGCAGGGTGGCGCCGGACTGGCGCAACCCGCTGTGGCGCCACGAGGACGGGAGCGTCGCCGAATGGTGACGAGTCCGGCCCGCCTCATCGCGCTGGACTGGGGCAGCACGCGGCTACGGGCCTTCCTGCTGGGCTCGGACGGCACCGTGCTGGCCTCGCGCCAGTCCGAGCAGGGTGCATCGACGCTGTCGGGCGAGGCTGCCTTCGCCGCGGCATTCGAGGCCATCCAGGGCGACTGGCCGGCCCTGCCGGTGCTGGCCTGTGGCATGGTCGGCAGCCAGCATGGCTGGCGCGAGGCGCCTTATGCGCCCTGCCCGGCCGATGCCGCCGCGCTGGCCCGGCACGCGCTGAAGCTCCACCAGCGCTTCTGGATCCTGCCCGGGCTGATGCACGACGGCGCCCTGCCCGACGTCATGCGCGGCGAAGAGACGCAGATCATCGGCGCCCTGGCCCGGCATCCCGAGCTGGCCGTGCAGTGCTGCCTGGTGCTGCCCGGCACGCATTCCAAATGGGCCCGCGTCGAGGCCGGCCGGGTGATGGGTTTTGCCACCCACATGACCGGCGAGCTCTACGCATTGCTGCGCCAGCATTCGGTGCTGGCGCGGCTGATGCCGGCCGACGGAACACCGGCGCCCTCCTCCGGGGCTTTCGTGGCGGGTGTCGACGCAGCACGCGAGGACGGAGGCCTGGGCCACCAGCTGTTCACGGTCCGCACGCTGGGCCTGTTCAAGCGTCTGCCGCCCGAGCACCTGCCTGACTACCTCTCCGGCCTGCTGATTGGCCACGAGATCGCGCACGAGCTGGCCTCCGGCGCGCCCGCGCGCCTGGCCGTGGTCGGCGATCCGGCACTGTGCGATCGCTACGCGCAGGCGCTGGGCCGCTTCGGCCTGGACGCGCCGCTGCAACTGGACAACACCGCGCCCGCCGGCCTCTGGCGGCTCGCGCAAACCATGGGGCTCTGACATGCTGGACCAGGCACTGCAACAACTTCCTCTCGTCGCCATCCTGCGCGGCATCGGGCCGGACGAGGTCGAAGCCGTGGCCGACGCGCTCTACGCCGAGGGCTTTCGCGTCATCGAGGTGCCGCTGAACTCGCCCCAGGCGCTGGACTCCGTCTCCCGCCTGGCGCGCCGCATGCCCGAGGACGCGCTGATCGGTGCCGGCACCGTGCTCAGCGCCGACGCAGTGCGCGACGTGCAGAGCGCGGGTGGCCGCGTCATCGTCATGCCGCATGCCGACGTGGCCGTCATCCGCGTCACCAAGGCCTGCGGCCTGGCCTGCGTACCGGGCGTGGCCACGCCAACCGAAGCCGTCGCCGCGCTGCAGGCCGGTGCCGATGCGCTCAAGCTCTTCCCGGCTGAGCTGGTCACGCCGGCCGTCGTCAAGGCGATGCGAGCCGTGCTGCCACGCGAGCTGCCCCTGCTGCCGGTGGGCGGCATCACGCCCGACACGATGGCGCCCTACCGCAAGGCCGGCGCGGCCGGCTTCGGCCTGGGTTCGGCGCTCTACGCCCCGGGCATGGGCGCCGCCGACGTCGCCCAGCGGGCGCGTGCCTTCGCGCAGGCCTGGCGCGCAGACTGAACAAGACAACAAGGTCGCCGCATGATTCGCACCTGCACGCTGGCCGTGGCGCTGCTGTTGGCCGCGCTGGGTTCCGGCGCCCGCGCCGAGACGCTGCTGAAGCTCGACGCCCGCGCCGGGGCTGCCGCGCCGCAGGCGGGACACCTGAAGCTGGGCACGGTGCGCTCCCCGCAGGGCCACACGCTGACGGCCAACAGCCAGTCCCTGCTGCGTGATGGCCAGCCTTGGCTGCCGGTGATGGGCGAGTACCACTACAGCCGCACGCCGGCCTCGCAGTGGGCGACGCAGCTGCGGTTGATGAAGGCCTCGGGCATAGACATCGTCGCGAGCTATGTGTTCTGGAACCACCACCAACAGTTGCCCGGTGCCTTCGACTGGAAGGGCAACCGCGACCTGCGCCACTTCGTGCAGCTGGCGCGGGCCGCGGGCCTGCATGTCGTCGTCCGCCTGGGGCCCTGGGCGCATGGCGAGTCGCGCTACGGCGGTATCCCCGACTGGGTCGTCGACAGGATGCCAACGCGCAGCAACGACGCCGAGTACCTGCGCCATGTCGAGCGCCTTTATGCAGAGATCGGCGCGCAGATCCGCGGCCTGCTTTGGAAGGACGGTGGTCCGGTCATCGGCGTGCAGCTGGAGAACGAATACAACCTGCGCGGCCCGGGCCGCGGTGAGGAGCACATCGGCGCGTTGAAGGTGCTGGCACTGAAGGCTGGCATGGATGTGCCGCTGTACACCGTCACCGGCTGGGACGGCGCGGTCTACCCATCCGGCGAGGTCATGCCCGTCTTCGGCGGCTACCCGGACGAGCCCTGGGCGACCAGCAACAAGGAGCTGCCGCCCAAGGAGACGCACGCGTTCCGCTTCGACACACGCGTCAGCGGCGATCTCGGCGCGCAGACCCGCTCCCGTGCGCCCGGCACCGCCGAGACCGACAAGGACACAGTGCCCTTCCTTGGCGCGGAGTACGGCCCCGGTCTGCCGGCCATGTACCGCCGCCGCACGCTGGTGTCACCGGACGACATCGCAGCCATGCTGCCCGTGCAGCTGGGCTCGGGCGTCAACCTGCTCGGCTATTACATGTTCCATGGCGGCCGCAACCCGGTGGGCGCAGGCGGCACGGGGCTGGAGGAGAGCACGCTGAGCGGCGGCTACAACGACACGCCGCGCATCAACTACGACTTCCAGGCGCCACTCGGGCCCGACGGCCAGCAGCGCCCGGTGCTGACCAAGCTGCGCCCCTTCCACTACTTTCTGCGCGACTACGGCGGCCGGCTCGCCACCATGACGGTGCGCCAGCCCCAGCGCACGCCGGCCACGCCGGCCGACCTGCAGACACCGCGCTGGTCCGTCCGCGCGGCGGGCGACAGCGGCTTCCTGTTCTTCAACAACCATGTGCGCCAGTACGCCATGCCGAACCAGTCCGGCGTGCGCTTCGAGGTGCAGCTGCCGGGCGGCACCGTGACGCTGCCCAGCGCGCCGGTCGACATCCCCAACGGCGCCTATTTCATCTGGCCCATCAACCTGGACCTCGACGGCATCCCGCTGCGCCACGCGACGGCCCAGCCCGTCACACGCATCGATGCGGGCGCGCAAGGCATCGTCCACGTATTCGCGACGACGACCGGCATCCCCGCCGAGTTCTCACTGGCCGATGGCCTGAGGACGCTGACGGCCGATACCAGCCTGCAGCGCGTCGGCAGCACCCACAACGGCCGCGCAGTCAGCCTGCTGCTGCTGGCACCCGAGCAGCTCGAACAGCTGAGCGTGCTGGAGGTGGCCGGCCAGCGCCGCCTCGTCTTCAGCGAGCAGCAGGCCTGGGTGGCCGACGGCAAGCTGCAGTTGCGCGGCGTCGGCCCGCAGCCTCTGCATGCCGCCGTCTTCCCGGCGCTGCCGAGGCCGCGCGCGGCCGGCCTGCAGGTGCGCCAGGACGGCCTGCTGCAACACCTGGAGCTGGCCGGCGACGACGCCCAGCCCACGCTGCAGATCCGTGCCACCCGTGAGGCCCGCAACGCGCCCAGGCCGCTCAAGGGTGGCCTGGCGGGGGCGGCCGTGCAGCCCACCCCCGAGGCCTTCGCCAGTGCCGCGACCTGGGCGCTGACGCTCCCCGCGCAACCGGCGCCCAAGGCCGAGGACGTGCTGCTGGAGCTGGACTTCGTCGGCGACATCGGCCGCGTCTTTGCCGGCTCCCGCATGCTGGACGACTGGTACTACAACGGCCAGCGCTGGCAGATCGGCCTGCGCCAGTTCGCACTCCCGCCCGGTCAGCGGCTCGACCTGAGCGTCCTGCCGCTGCGCGCCGACGCGCCCATCTACATCGACGCGGCCCATCGTCCGGCCTTTGCCGACGGCCAGATCCAGGTGGCCGAGTTGCGCGGTGCGCGGCTGCTGACGGTCCGGCGCGTGGCCATCGCGCCCTGAGCATCGCCATGCCGACGAACGACGCACTCGACCTCATGCTGCGGCAAGGCGCCCTCCTCGGCGAGGGCCTGCTGTGGCGCGACGGCCGCTGGTGGTGGACGGATATCGAAGCCGCCACGCTCCACGCCTGGCGCCCGGGCGAGCCGGGGCCGCGCTCCTGCAGCCTGCCGGACCGGCTCGGCAGCTTCGCCCATTGCCGCTCCGGCCGCGTGCTGCTGGGCCTGGCCAAGCGCCTGACGCTGGCGAGCGTTGGCGACGACCTCGAGCTGGGAGAGCTGCAGACCCTGGCTCCGGTTGACGCCGCCGAGACGCGTACCCGCATCAACGACGGCCGCACCGACCGGCGCGGCTTCTTCGTCTTCGGCACCTTGAACGAGGACAGGGAGCGCCGTGCGATCGGCAGCTTCTACCAGTACGCCATGTCCCATGGCCTGCGTCGGCTCGCGCTGCCGGCGGTGGCCATCGCCAACAGCATCTGCTTCAGCCTTGACGGCCGCACGATGTACTTCTGCGACACGCTGACCCAGCGCATCCAGCAATGCGACTACGACGCCGAGACGGCCCAGGTCGACAACGTGCGTCCGTTCACGCAGATGGATCGCAAGGACGCCTGGCCCGACGGCTCGGTCGTCGATGCCGAGGGTTGCCTGTGGAACGCCCAATGGGGCGCTGGCCGTGTCGTGCGCTACGACCCAGAGGGCCGGCTGATGGGCGTGCTGACCGCGCCGGCCGCCCATACCAGCTGCCCCGCCATCGGCGGCGAAGGCATGGACCAACTGATGCTCACGACCGCGCGCACCGAGCTGGGCCGCGAGGCGCTGGTCGCGCAGCCGCTGTCAGGCAGCCTGTTCGGCCTGCGCCTGCCCAAGGCCCTGGGTGTGCCCGATACCCCGTTCGACGATCAAGGAGACGACAGATGAAGATGCAACGACGCGCCGCATTGGCCCTGGCCCTGCTGGCCACCCCCTTCGCGCTGCAGGCGGCAGAAGCGGTCAAGATCGGCTTCCTCGTCAAGCAGGCCGAGGAGCCCTGGTTCCAGGACGAATGGCGCTTTGCTGAACAGGCCGCCAAGGACAAGGGTTTCGCGCTCGTGAAGATCGGCATCCCCAACGGCGAGAAGATGATGGCCGCCATCGACAACCTGGCCGCGCAGAAGGCGGTGGGCTTCGTCATCTGCGCGCCCGACGTGAAGCTGGGCGCGGCCGTGAACCGAGCGGCCAAGCGCCACAAGCTCAAGGTCATGTCGGTGGACGACCAGCTCGTTGACGGTGCCGGAAAGCCCATCGCCGACATCCCCCATATGGGCATCTCGGGCTACGAGATCGGCAAGCAGGTCGGCCAGGGGCTGCTTGCCGAGATCAAGGCACGGGGCTGGAAGCCCGACGAGGTCGGCGTGCTGCGCGTGGCCTTCGACCAGCTGCCTACCGCGCGTGACCGCACCATGGGTGCGGTGGACGCGCTCAAGGCCGCAGGCATGCCCGCAGCCAACATCGTCGATGCGCCCCAGGCCAAGACCGACACCGAGAGTGCCTTCAACGCCGCCAACATCGCCTTCACGAAGAACGCCAAGTTCAAGCGCTGGGTCGCCTTCGGGCTGAACGACGAGGCGGCGCTGGGCGCCGTTCGCGCCGCCGAAGGGCGAGGAATCAAGCAGGACGCCATGCTGGCGATCGGCATTGGCGGCAGCCAGACGGCCCTCAACGAGTTCACCAAGCAGACGCCCACCGCCTTCTACGGCACCGTGCTGATCAGCCCCAAGCGCCATGGCTACGAGACGGCCACGGCCGTGTATGAATGGGTCACGGCCGGCAAGGCGCCCGCCCCCGTCACGCTGACCAGCGGCATCCTGATGACGCGCCAGAACCAAGCCGAGATCCGCAAGCAGATGGGCCTTTGAAATGTCGTCGCTGCAGTTCGACAACATCAGCAAGCACTTCCCCGGCGTCATAGCGCTGAACGGGGTGAGCTTCGAAGCGCGCGCCGGCCAGGTGATGGGCCTGCTGGGCGAGAACGGCGCGGGCAAGAGCACGTTGCTGAAGATACTCGGCGGCCAGTACCGGCCCGACGGCGGCCGGCTGCTGCTGGACGGGCAGGAGCGCCGCTTCGCCTCGGCCGGCGACGCGATCAAGGCCGGCGTGGCCATCATCCACCAGGAGCTGCAGTACGTCGCCGAGCTGACGGTGGCCGAGAACGTGCTGCTGGGCCGGCTGCCGACCCGCTTCGGCCTCGTGGACCATCAGGCCGCGCGCCGACGGGTGGCCGAGCAGATGGCCGCCATCGGCGTGGACCTGGACCCGGCGGCCCGCCTGTCGCAGCTATCTATCGCGCAGCGCCAGATGGTGGAGATCAGCAAGGCCGTCATGCAGGACGCCAAGGTCATCGCCTTCGACGAGCCCACCAGCAGCCTGTCGCACCGCGAGACCGAGATCCTGTTCCGGCTCGTCAAGCGGTTGCGCGCGGAGGGCCGCACGCTGATCTACATCTCGCACCGATTGGAAGAGCTCTACGAGCTCTGCGACGCCTGCACCATATTCCGTGACGGCCGCAAGATCGTCACGCATGACCGGATGGCCCAGGTGCCGCGCGAGCGCCTGATTGCCGACATGGTGGGCCGAGAGCTGCAGGACATCTACGACTACCGCCCACGCGAGCATGGCGGGCTGCGGCTGGTGGCGAGCGGCCTGCATGGCGAGCGCCTGCCCGAGCCGCTGAGCTTCGGCGTGCGCGGCGGCGAGGTGCTGGGCTTCTTCGGCCTGGTGGGCGCCGGCCGCAGCGAGCTGATGCGGCTTCTCTATGGCGCCGATGCACGCCACGGCGGCGAGGTGCTGCTGGACGGCGAGCGTGTGGCCGCCGGCGGCCCGGCCGGCGCGATCGCTGCCGGCATCGTGCTGTGCCCCGAAGACCGCAAGGAGCAGGGCATCCTGGCCCATGCCTCGGTGGCCGAGAACATCAACATCAGTTGCCGCCGCCACGGCCTGGCGGGCGGCGTGTTCCTGCGCCACGGGCAGGAGGCGCGGCGCGCCGACGACTTCATCCGCAAGCTGCGCATCAAGACGCCCCACCGCGAGCAGGAGATCCGCCTGCTGTCCGGCGGCAACCAGCAGAAGGTCATCCTGGCGCGTTGGCTGGCCGAGCCGGGGTTGAAGGTGCTCATCCTCGACGAGCCCACGCGCGGCATCGACGTGGGCGCCAAGAACGAGATCTACAAGATCATCCATGACGTGGCGGCCGCGGGTTGCTGCGTCATCGTCATCTCCAGCGAGCTGCCCGCGGTGCTGGGCATCGCCGATCGCCTCATCGTCATGCGCGACGGCCGCATCAGCGGCGAGCTTGCGCGCGACCAGGCCAGCGAAACCGCAGCGCTGGCCCTGGCCTTGCCCGACGGGACTCCCGCCCCTCTGCACTGATCATGAACACGACCACCTTCCTGCCCCGCCCCGCAATGACCTCTCCGGCCCGCGCCCTGCTCAAGGAGCACAGCATGACGCTGGGCTACGCCTCGCTCTTCGTCGTGCTGGCCCTCTCGGTCGAGAACTTCTTCTCGGCGGCCAATATCGTGGGCCTGCTGCTGTCCGTCGCGCAGATCGGCATGGTGGCCTGCACCATGATGCTCTGCTTGGCCTCGCGCGACTTCGACCTCAGCGTGGGCTCCACCATCGCCTTCGCCGGCGTGCTGGGCGCGATGGTGCTGGAACGCACGGGCAGCGTAGCGGCCGCCATCGGCGGCGGACTGGCTGCTGGCGCGCTGATCGGCGCGGGCAACGGCGTGCTGATCGCCTACCTGCGCGTCAACGCGCTGATCGCCACGCTGGCGACGATGCTGATGGTGCGCGGCTTGGCCTTCATCGCGTCGCAGGGGCAGGCGGTAGGCATTGCCGACGAGAGCTTCATCGCCTTCGGCGACGCCACGCTGCTCGGGCTTCCACTGCCAATCTGGGTGACGGCGCTGTGCTTCGTCGTCTTCGGCGTGCTGCTCAACCACACCGTCTTCGGTCGCAACACGCTGGCCATTGGCGGCAATCCCGAGGCTGCGCGGCTGGCCGGCGTGCGCGTGGAGCGGCTGCGGGTGTGGATCTTCTTGCTGCAGGGCGTCGTCACGTCGCTGGCCGGGCTGATCCTGTCGGCCCGAATCACCAGCGGCCAGCCCAACGCGGCGACTGGCTTCGAACTGGACGTCATCTCCGCCTGCGTGCTGGGCGGCGTGTCGCTGCAAGGCGGCAAGGCGCGCATCTTCGGCGTCGTCATCGGCGTGCTCATCATGGGCACGGTCGAGAACGTCATGAACCTGCTCAACGTCGACGCGTTCTATCAGTACCTGGTTCGAGGCCTCATCCTGCTGGGTGCCGTGCTGCTGGACCAGCTGAAGACGCGCGGCGAGCGCCGGGCCTGACGCGATGGCCGCGCGCCTGCAGGGCAAGGTTGCGCTTGTGACCGGTACCAGCCAGGGCATAGGCCGTGCCGTCGCGCGGCTGTTCGCCGCCGAGGGCGCCAAGCTCATCCTCAACGACCTGCGGGACTCGCCACAGGCCGAGGTGCTGCTGGCGGAGCTGGGCGAGGACAAGGCCATGTTCGTCGCGGCCGACATTGCCGACGAGGCTGCCGTGCGCGACATGGCCGCACGCGGCGCCGCGCGCTTCGGCCCCATCGACGTGCTGGTCAACAACGCTGGCATGAATGTCTTCGCCGAGCCACTGGCGATGACGGCCGCGCAGTGGCAGCGCTGCTTCGCGGTGGACCTGGAGGGCGCGCAGCACTGCAGCCGCGCGGTGCTGCCCGGCATGCTGGCGGGCGGCGGCGGCAGCATCGTCAACATCGCGTCGGTGCACGGCCACCGCATTGTTCCCAACGCCTTCCCCTACCCCGTCGCCAAGCATGCGTTGATCGGCTTGACCAAGGCGCTGGGCATCCAGTACGCCGCACGCAACGTGCGCGTCAACTCGATCTCGCCGGGGCTGATCCTGTCCGAGCGCGTCGTCGAATGGCTGGCAGGCCTGCCGCCCGAGGAGGCCAGTCGACAGGTCGAGCTGCTGCCCTGCAAGCGCATAGGAACGCCCGAGGAAGTGGCCTACACCGCCCTCTTCCTGGCAACCGACGAGGCCCGCTTCATCAACGCCACCGACATCCTCATCGATGGCGGCCGCTCCCAGCTGTACCACGAGTGAACGCCGGCACACGCCAGGCATGACCGGCCCGCGCTCGAACCGCTTCGTCCGAGCCACCTCAAGACCCGGCAGCTCGTGCTCCTGCTTGAGTTGGGGCGGAGCGGCTCCATCGTGCGCGCGGCGCAGGCCGCAAACCTGACGCAGCCTGTCGCGTCCAAGCTGCTGTCCGACCTGGTACGGCGAGGTGATGATCCGGCGTGCCAGCGCGGCGCGGGCCGAGCTGGATGCCGGTCACCAGGAGATGATGGAGCTGCTGTCAGGCCTGTCGGGGCGCGTCGCCGTGGTGGCGGTGCTGACGCCGTCGACGCTGCTGCTGCCGGCCGCCATCACGCGTCTGAAGGCGCGGCCGCCACGACCTCGGCCTGCCCGAGCTGGCCCGTCAGAGCAGTCCCTGCCCGTCATCACCAGCCTGCTGAGGCAGTCCGACATGGTCCCCGCCCTGCGCGACGAGTTGGTGAGACCCTATGTTGCCGCCGTCTTGCTGGATGTACTGGACTCCGACCTCGGCCTGCGCAAGGACATCTACAGCATCGTCAGCCGCCGCGGCCGCCAGCTGTCGCCCGGCGCCGAGCTGATGCTGGAGTGCCTGCGCGAGGAGGCTTTCCGGAATCGCGAGCGGCGTTGAGCGGCGCCCAAGACTAGGGGCGGCGCGCGAGCGGGATCTGCAGGTTCATGGGCCGGTTCTCCTCGGTGTCGAAACCGCGGCCATCGACATGGCGGGCACCCCAGAACAGCAGGTCGTGGCTCAGGTGCACAAGGTCGTATTCCATGAAGTGGCGGCCGGCCGCGAGACCGAAGGGGGCGAAGGCCTTGCCGAAGACGCTCTGTGCCGCGCCCACCTCCCAGCGCGCATAGCCCTGGGACGCGACCTGGTTCAGCACCTCGGCAAAGCCCGCCAGCAGCGGCGTGACCTCGTAGGCCTCGTCGGCGATGAAGTCAACCTTTTGCGCGCCGGGCGCCACGGGATGCTCGCCGCGCCAAAGCATTTGGCCGCGGATGAGGATGCGCGCCAGCGGCACGCGGCCCAGCGGGTCGGCGACGTTGGTGACCACCAGCTCGAAGCGGTCGCCGGCCAGGTATCGGAAGTCCCGCCGCAGGTGGAAGGGCTTGAGGCTGCCGTCGGCATTCTTCTGGCTGCTGGGGCGCAGTTCGATGGCGAGGCTGGTCCAGTCGCCCAGCAACTGGGTCTTCAGGTCGTCGAGAGGCATGGCGGGAGTCCTGGTCGTTGAAGCCGCCAGGCCCACGGCGGCCGGCGCGGCGCGTCGGGTCCACATGGTCGGGGCCCTCCTTCGCAATGCAGTGTGGAGGCCGGCGGGCGCCGGGCGTTAGCCCGAATCGGCAAGAACCTGTGGTCGGCGGGGCCTGGGCCGCAGGGCTATCCTTGCCCGCCATGAGAGCCACGACGATCCGCGAGGACGTGTTCGACGACTTCCATCTGCACGGCGCCTCGTCGCCGGAGTGGGAGCAGCGCTACACCCAGCTGTCGCCGGGCCGCATGCGCAGCGCCCTCGTCGAGACCCGGGCTGGCCGGCTGCAGGTCTTCCGCAAATGGATGAGCGAGCGCGTCGCCCAGCAGGGCTGCCTGCCCGCCGGGCGCATCTGCTTCGCGCTGCTTCAGGACGCCGGCGCTGGCCGCCCCTGGATGCAGGGGCGCGAACTGGGAGAAGAACTGCTGGTCGTGCTGCGCGCAGGCCAGGATTTCATGCTGCAGCGGCCTCGAGGCATGGCTCTGCTGGCCTGCAGCTTCGACGCCGAGGACTTCCGCCGCCTGCTGGACGCGCGGCCCTGGTCGGACCCGGCGCGGGCCTTGCTGGCCCGTCCGGCCTTGCTGGCGCCTCTCACGCCGCTGCGCGGCGTGCTGCTGGGCAGGCCGTCAGCGGCCACGGTCTTCGCGGCGCTGACCGGGGCATTCGAGGCTGCCGCCGGCCCGGCGCGACGCGTGGGCAGCGCCTCCGCCGCGTATCTGGTGGCCGAATGCCATCGCCTCGTCGCCAGCGGCGGCGACGAGCCGCCCGACATCGAAGCCCTGTGCCAGCGTCTGCGCACCAGCAGGCGCAGCCTGCAGAACGGCTTCCGCCAGGTGGCCGACACGACCGCCGTCCACTATTTGCGCAGCTTGCGCCTGAACGCCGTGCGCCAGCGCCTGCTGGCGACGCCGGCCAAAGAGCTCAGCGTGTCTCAGGCCGCGGGCGATGCCGGCTTCGAGCATCTGGGCCATTTCGGCTCCCGCTATCGCGAGCTCTTCGGCGAGCTGCCGTCCAAGACCTTCAGAAAGGCCTTCGCACCATGACTCTTTCCTGCGATGTCGCCATCATCGGCGCCGGCAGCGCCGGCATGGCGGCCTACCGTGCCGCGCGCGTGCACACCGATCGCGTGTTGCTCATCGAGGCGGCCCATTACGGCACCACCTGCGCCCGCGTCGGCTGCATGCCGAGCAAGCTGATGATCGCCGCCGCCGAGGCGGCCCAGACGGTGCGCGAGGCGCATCGCTTCGGCGTACAGGCCGAGGCGCCACGCATCGATGGCCGCGCCGTCATGCAGCGCGTGCGCAGCGAGCGCGACCGCTTCGTCGGCTTCGTGCTGGACACGGTCAGGCGCTGGCCCGAGGCCTCGCGCCTGTTCGGCCACGCGCGTTTCACCGGCCCGGGCCAACTTGACGTGGATGGCCAGCGCGTCGAGGCCCGCACCGTCATCATCGCGACGGGCTCCCACGCGCACGTGCCGGCCGGGTGGCGCGAGCGCCTGGGGCCCAGGCTGCTGGTCAACGACGATGTCTTCGACTGGATCGACCTGCCTCGCTCCCTGGCCGTCGTCGGCGCCGGGGTCATCGGCCTGGAGCTGGCGCTGGCCCTGCACAGGCTAGGCGTACGCGTGCGACTGTTCGCCCGTGGCGAGCGTGTCGGCCCGCTGACGGACCCCGAACTGCAGGCCCTGGCGCGGCAGCTGTTCGCCGAGGACCTGCCGCTGACGCTGCACGCCGCCGATCTGGAGCCGCAGCTGGACGGCGACGAGGTGGTCATCGGCGGCGAACGCTTCGACGCCCTGCTCTGCACGACCGGCCGCCGCGCCAACCTCGACAGCCTCGGGCTGGAGACGCTGAGCCTGCCGCGCGATACCCACGGCCGTCCGCTGATGGACCGCCACACCGGCCAGTGGGGCGACGGGCCGGTCTTCATCGCCGGCGACGTCACCAGCGATCGGCCGCTGCTTCACGAGGCTGCCGACGCGGGCCGCATCGCAGGCGACAACGCGGCGCGCTGGCCCGACGTGCACCGTCGGCCGCGCCGAGCGCCGCTGGCCGTTGTCTTCAGCGACCCGCAGATCGCCATTGCCGGGGCCAGTCATGCGGAACTCATCGCCGCAGGCCGCGCCTTCGACACCGGTCGCGTCAGCTTTGCCGACCAGGGGCGCAGCCGTGTCATGCTCGTCAACCGCGGCGGCCTTCATGTCTATGCCGAGCGCGGCACCGGCCGGCTGCTGGGCGCCGAGATGATCGGCCCGGCCGCCGAGCACCTGGGCCATCTGCTGGCCTGGAGCGTGCAGCGCGGCGACACGGTGCAGCAGATGCTGGACTGCCCGTTCTACCACCCCGTCATCGAGGAGGGGCTGCGCACGGCGCTGCGCCAGCTCAGCGGCGACCTGCACCTGCCGCCGCCGCCCATGGAGACCTGCCTGGACTGCGACACCGCGGCCGAGGTGGGCAACTGACACAGGATGGCGGGATGAGAAGGTTCACCACCTGCGAGCCTGCGGCGCGACCTTGACACGATCGCCCCGGAGCGCCTCCTGCAGCAAGGCGGGCCGAAAACCTGCGGGCCTGAGGGGTATCTCGGACTCGCCGCCAGCGGCGATGCGCCGACCACCCCCCCACCTGAACTCTTGCGCGCGATTGCATGGCACCTATTCTTCCTGACGGGGTGCCCGGCAGGTCCCTTGGGGCGCGTCGCACCGTGGCGTGCGCCCGAACGGCGTTCAGCCCATCCGGGACGGCCGCGATGCGCATCCCGATTCATGCACCTTGAGTCCGTTGGAGAGCGCCATGATCAAGCGACTACTGTCGACTGGGACCACAACCATCCTGCTGGCCTGCGGCGCCACGGGCGCGGCCTTCGCCGAAGGTTCGCGCCATGAGCCACTCGTCGTCGCAGCATCGAACACCGCGACCAACGCTCTCATGGTCTTCAGTTCGACCGGTGCGCTCATCCGGCAGATCCCCACACAGGGCCAGGGTGGCGTGTCTGGCAATGCGGGAGGCATTGCAGCGGCAGGCGGTCGCGTCGCAGTCGTCAACTTCGCCTCGTCCAACGTCTCGATCTTCGCGCGTGATGACGACGGCCGCATGTTCCGCGTCGAGCGGGTCGTTCCGGTGGGCGGCAATCCCGTCAGCGTCGCGTTCGGCGCCGATCACCTGTACGTGCTGACGACGACGCATGTCGAATCCCATCGGATGGGACCGGGGGGCGTTGTGACGGCAGCGGACGGCGTCGTCCCGTTGGTGCACGCCGATGGCTCCGCCGCACAGGTGGGCGTGATCAAGGGCCAGTTGATCCTCACCGAGAAGAGCAACGCGATCGAAAGCGTGGTCCTGACAGCGGACGGCGCGGTGAGCGGCATGGCTGCACTTGTCTCGAACATCCCGGCCAACGTGAACGCGCCGTTCGGTCTCGCGACCCGCGGCAACGAGGCCTATGTGACGATCGCTCACGCCGATGAGATCAGCCTGGTCCGCAACGACGCGGTATTGACCGTGACCGGTTCCGGCACCCAGCATGCGCCCTGCTGGGTGGCACTCGACGGTCCGTTCCTGTTCTCGTCAAATTCTCCAAGCCAGTCCGTCTCCCGCTACGCCGTCTACGGCCAGAAGGTGGTCCAGGACGCGGCGGTGATCGCCCAGTTCGTCGGCAATCCGACCGACATCACCTACCGTCATGGCCTCGCTGCCGTGATCGATGGCAGCGCGACGAATTCGCGCGTCTCCGTGTTCAAGGTCGACGAAGACGGCAACTTCACCCTGCAAGGCATGGCCACGGTGAACAGCCCGTCGACCAACGGTGTGGCGATCGTCGAAGCGGCTGATAGGGACTAGGCCTGCCGGGGCTTCGGATCAGATCTGCTCCGCCGCCACGGGTTATGGAGACTGGGCGTTTGCGTTCCAATGAACTTGCCTCCGGCGACGCGCAACGCTGGATCCTGGAATGGGTGTGAGGTCTGTCCTGGCTGTTCTTCTACATCTGCACGCCGCGCGTGCTTCGGTCGTGGCTGCCGCGCGGCGAGTACCTCTTCGCGGCCTACGTCCTCGCGGGACTCATCTCGATGCTGAGCGTCGCCGTTTTTCCTGGCAACGACGGCAAGGCGTATGTGGAAGCTATGAATGAGAGCTGGCTGGCTCTGGTTGTGCTCGCGGCAGTCTCTGATGAGACAAGCAGAGGGCGCGCAGCCCTGACCGGACCTCATTGGCCCAGCGGCTGAGCTCGATCCGTGCCACTGTCGCAATCGCCGCCCACGCCCGGTGCCGCAACCGTGGGGCACTTGATGTCCGTGGCAGCACCGCACTCCCCATCCGGCCCTTTGTCCGGACTGGTGCGTCAGCTTTTCGTGCGGTGTTTCCCCCTTGCTGCTGACATACTTGGCGTCGGCGGATTCTTCATCCGCCGAAGCTCCTCCCGCCATTGCCGGCGCAACCTTAAAGGACTCAAGATGACTTCCAAGCACCTGCTCCGCATCGCTCTGGTCTCTGCTGCCCTTGCTGGCGGCACCATGGCTTTCGCCGCCCCGTCGTCGGACGCAGCACCGGCGAAGCACGGCGGTACCCGTCAGAACCATCACTGCAAGCAGTCCGACGGCAGCATGGACATGAGCAAGACCAAGAAGGCCTGCCTGGCCGACAAGGGAACCTGGGTCAAGGACACGGCGCCCGGCGCGGCGGCGCCCGCGGCTTCCGCCGCGCCGAAGAAGTAAGCCTGTCACCTGGTACGGCCGGCGCCGGCAGCGGTCGGGCTCGGGCCCGACCGCTGCCGGCGCCGGCCATGGGCATTCAGTCGGCGACGGCTGATTTCGGGAGCAGTCTCATCTGGGGCATCCCTTTGCGGATGACGGCCAGCGGCGTCGGTCGCCCGCTCCGGACCCTTCACTGGCATTCAGGGGCACGAGTGGGCTTCGGCTCCGCCATGGCAAAACCCAGATGCCCTTCATCGGGCGGCTGTCTGGCCATCACGCGCTCACCCCCGCTATCTCTTCACCATCCTGTCCGCGCCGTATTTCAAGAAGCATGGCGAGTGAGCCGGCGTCGTGGCCTTCATCGATGGCGTGACGGCGGCGGCCATCGGCGCCATCACGGGGCCGCCATCGTCATCGGCCAGCGCTCGATCACGGATACCGCGACGGCCGCGCTCTCGTTGATCACCGTCGGCGTGCTGTGGCGCTTCAAGAAGCTGCCGGAACCCGTCATCGTGATCGTCGCCGCCATCGCCGTCATCGCCGTCCTGGTGCTCTGTCCGCTGGCGCATCACGCCTGACGTCAAGGAGTTCGCCATGCTCCCGGAGCCCCAAGACCACCTGCCATCCCGTCGTGACTTCCTCGCGGCCGCCGGTGTCACCGCGCCGGCCGTCTCATCTCCGCCCGCACAACCCTCTGCGAAGGAAACTCCCATGGGCGTCGCACCTGCATTCCAGAGCAACGACACGCTCAAGCCGCAGCCCCTTGACCCGGCCGAGCTCAACGGCTTGTTTGAGCGGCTGATGCGCTCGAACAGGGAGAACAACCATGGCGGCTCGGCCAAGGCGCTGGCCGTCGTCAACAGGCGCCAGGCCGACCGGGACCTGCCGGCCTATGTCTACAACGACCTCAAGCGCGAGCATCTGCTGCGCACGGGTTTCGTCGTCTTCGACGAGCACTATTTCGACAACCTGGGCGGTGCCGGCGAGGCTGGCGCCCAGGAGCGCCAGGCCATCGCCCAGGCCTTCGGCAGCTTCGGCGCCTGGGAGGCCGATTTCCGCCGCATTGGCACGCGCCTGGGCGGCGGCTGGGGTTGGGGCGTCCTCGCCTTCAATCTGCCCCCCCGCCAGCTCGAGAACTGCTGGATGGCCGACCACGGTCATGAACCGGCGGCCACCGTGCCGGAGCTGGCCATGGACATGTACGAGCACTTCTACCAGATGGACTTCGCCGCCTTCTTCCAGAACCTGAACTGGGACCGAGTCGCCGCACGCCTCGATGCAGTCGGTTCGATCAAGGCCTGAGCAGAGCAGCAACGAGGAGCAAAAGATGGGCAGGTCACCCAGGCTGGCGTTGCTTTACCCCGGCGACCGTGCCGCGTGGGACCGCAGTGACCCGGTCGAGAGCCGCTTCGCCGCGCTGTTCGAGGCCTTCGCAACGGCAGGCGTGGAGACCGATCCGGCCGTCTATAACGACGACTTCGCCGACGAGGTGGGCGAGCAGTTGCGTCGGGTTGACGGCGTGCTGGCATGGAGCAACCCCATCGAATTGGGCCGCCGGCGCGACCGGCTCGACGCGCTGCTGCGCGAGGTTGCCGAGGCCGGCGTCTTTGTCAGTACGCACCCGGAAACCATCCTCAGGCTCGGCACCAAGGACGTCCTGGTCGATGTGCGCGATCTGCCGTTCGGCAGCGATGCCGTGCGCGTCGACAGCCTCGTGCAGCTCGCCGACGAATTGCCGCGCCGGCTGCAACAGGGCGCTCGCGTCATCAAGCAGTACCGCGGGCACAGCGGCATTGGCGTCTGGCGTGTCGAGCAGATCGAGGGATCTCCGCTGTTGAAGGTGTGCCATGCGCAGCGTGGCAGCAATGAGGAGTTCATTGACCTCACGGCATTGATGCAGCGACTGGCCAGCCACTTTGAAGCGGAAAACGGTGGCCACATGATCGACCAGGCCTGGCAGCCGCGACTGGTCGACGGCATGGTTCGGGCCTATCTCGTCGAGGACCGTGTCGCCGGATTCGGGCATCAGGCCATCAACGCGCTCTACCCGGGCAAGCCGGGCCAGCCGGCACCGGTGGCGGGGCCACGCCTCTACCACCCGGCCGACCTTCCGGAGTTCCAGCCGCTCAAGCGGCTGCTCGAGGGGGGCTGGATCGAGCTGCTGCGCCAGCGTGTCGGGCTCGCGCGGGAGCAACTGCCAATGCTCTGGGACTGCGACTTCATGTTAGGTGAGCCGAAAGACAGCTACGTGCTCTGCGAGATCAATGTCAGCAGCGTGTCGCCGTTCCCGCCGTCGGCCATCGAGGTGCTGGTTCAGGCGGTCAAAAGACGCCTGGCGGTCCGGATCTGATGGGTACGCGGCATGCGCGATCTCCTTGAGGTAGGTGCGCAGGATGGAGGCGACCGCCTCGATCTCCTCGTGGCACTGCTCGGCCGTGATGTCGGTCAACAGCTCTTTGCTTGACCGTCCGACTGTGCTCGTCCATGAGCGGTACTGACGGGGTGCCCAAAGATGCGTTGAACCGCCGCGATGACGTCGTGGCAGCTGCACGGCAGCGGCGCGACGGCTATGTCGCATGACCACGGCATCGGTACCGAGCGCCCTACGTGAACCCGAGCCGGTCGAGGACTTCGAGGTCGGGGGCCTGACGCACACCGACGTGGCTGAGTGGTATCACGTCTACAGCACGCGCAGCCATCCATCGACGTGCGCCGACACCTTTGCCGAGGATTGGGGCAGCACGCGGTTTGCGCCGTTGCTGACGGAGGCCGGCACGCCCGTGCATACCTACTACATCGCCAGCACGCCGGAGGCAGCCTATAGGGAGTCGGTGCTCCACGATGCTTCGCTCGCGCCGCCCGGCATGTTCGAGGTGGCGTCGCTGGCGCACTTCCATCTTGTGCGGCTGCGCCTGCCCGCTACCGTTGACTACGTCAGCTTCCACACACCCTTCCTGCCGCGCCTGGGCATTGGATAGCCCTCCAGCCTGCTACGCGCAGACGCGGCGATGGGCGCAGGCGGCCTACCTACGGCGAGCAGCGGCTCAGGCGGTCGGCTACGGCTCGAAACGCGATGATGCGGCCCGCGTCACCGCTCGACTGTGGGGGCACTCGGCCCAAGTGGCGGCGGCAGCGTAAATCGTCTAACGTTAGCGCTAACCCCTATACCGGTGCGCGTGAACCGGACCATGGTCGCCCGCTCGCCGACAGCGCCTGTGCCTGACGGGGGAGAAATCATGGCATGTGCGCGACTGCAGGAGGATGTTGTGAGCCCACCACTCGATGCCGCGGCTGCCGGGATTGCTGGCCTGCAGGCCTCGGCCTGGGAAGTGAAGCCCAGCCTGCCTCGGATCCTGGATGCGATCCGCAGGCACATGGGCATGGACGTCGCATTCATCTCCGAGATCGCAGGCGGAAGGCGTTATTTCCGCCATATCGATGTCGGCGACTCCGGCTTTCCCGTCGTGCCGGGAGACTCGCACCCTGCCGAAGAAAGCTACTGCCTTCGTGTGGTCGACGGCAGGCTGCCCGAACTGATTCCCAACGCCTGCCTCAACACCGAGGCGCTCACCCTGGCCGCGACGCTGGCGCTGCCGGTCGGGGCTCATCTGAGCGTGCCGATCCGTCTTGCGGACGGGCGTGTCTACGGCACCTTTTGCTGTTTCAGCTTTTCGCCGAACGCCACGCTGACGGGGCGCGATCTCAGCGTCATGCGTGTACTGGCCGACATGGTCGGCGATCAGATCCAGCAGGACCTGGAAGAGCAGGAGGCCAAACGCCTGGTTGACGAGCGCATCGACGCGGCCCTCGGGTCCAGCGGTTTGCGCATGGTGTTCCAGCCCATTGTCCAGGTGGAAACGGGCCGCGTGGTCGCCTTCGAGGCGCTCGCGCGCTTCGCCACCGAACCCTACCGTTCACCGGACGTGTGGTTCGCGGAGGCAGCACTCGCGGGGCGGGCAGCCGAACTGGAGATCATGGCCATCCGCCTGGCGCTGGCCAGCCTCGTCCAGCTCCCCCCCAGCATCTATCTCACGGTGAACGCCTCGCCCGAGACCATTGTCACGGGCGCTCTGGCAGATGCCTTGCGCGGGCAGCCCTTGGACAGGATCGTCGTCGAGGTCACGGAGCACCAGGCCATCGAGCGCTACGAGGACATCATGGAAGCGGTCGCCCCCCTGAAGGCAAGCGGCTTGCGCATTGCGATTGACGATGCCGGAGCGGGCTATGCGAGCTTCAGGCACATCCTGAACCTCCACCCTGAAATCGTGAAGCTGGACATCAGCATCACGCGCTCGATTCACAGCGACCGTTCGCGTCGCGCGCTTGCCGCCGCCCTGTGCGGCTTCGCGTCGGAAACCGGCTGCCAAATCGTCGCTGAAGGGGTCGAGACGAACCTGGAGTTCCAGGTCATCAAGGCCCTGGGCATCAGCAAGGTGCAGGGCTACCACCTGGGACGGCCTGTACCCCTCAAAGACGCGCTGGCATTGCTATAGCTCCGGACGCCGATGCGGCCTGCAACGGCAATCCGGACGGCTCCGCACCATCCGTGCCCAGCGCCGGGGGCGTGGAGGCCTGCCCGATAGACTGATTCAGCGACAGTCATCGGCTGGACGGGTGACTTCAGTGCTCGTTGCTCGCATGAGTTTCAGGCCATCTCTGGCCGAACCACCGCAGCCTGCAAAGGGGGCGTGGCCAAGTGGGTGGCCAGCAGCGGATCAGCGCAGATATTTGAGACCAACCCCATAAGAATCAACGGCTTGGAACGTTCATGAAATTCGTCACCTGGAACGTCTATTGAGTTCCAAGGACTCGCGGCAAGTCTCAAAAAATCAAGCTGACCAGGTACATCGAGGGCGGGATCGAGCCGGTGCTCGAAGCCTCCTTGCGGCGCTATTTCGAGCGACTGATCGGTGCGGCCTGCCTGCTCGACGGCTTCATGGTGCGCCGGATCAAGGCCAAGGAGTTCCGGCAACACGACCCGGAATGGTTCGCGGTTCATGCGTCCTTGGACATCGTCACGATCTGCGTCACGGCGATCGGCTTCGTGCTGCCCTTTGCGCTGCACCCGCTGCTGATGCCCTGCGCCCCCCTTGCTGCTCAGCTTGCTACTCGGCGCTGCGATGGGCAATTTCCATCAGCGTGGCTAACGCATTGGCCAGCCGTGTCGATCGAAGGACGACGCCAGCTGCCTTGGCAGACATGCATGCGAAGATCGACGCGCCACAAGGAACGAGGGTCAGCATGTCCACGCTCGCCGTGATCGGAGGAGGTCCCAAAGCCGCAGCCCTGGCCGCGAAGGCCGCCGCGCTGAGACTCCACAGTCAGCACACGGTGCCGGATATCTTCATCTACGAGCGCGACACGCTGGGCGCCCACTGGAGCGGCGGCAACGGCTACACCGATGGCCTGCAGCCGTTGTGCACCCTCGCCGAACGGGATCTGGGCTTCCCCTATCACCTGGCGTACGGCAAGGCCGTCGCCGAGGACCTGTTCGCCGAGTATTCATGGCAGGCCTTTGCCGTCCGCGAGGGCCTGGGGCCGGCGGGCTACGAACAATGGGTGCTCAACGGCCGCCATCCACCCGCTCATAGCGATTTCGCCGCTTATCTGGAATCGTCGATCCGGCGCAGCGGAGCCGAGGTTCGGTACGGCGAGGTCCATGGACTCGACCACGACGCGCGCACGGGGCGATGGCAGGTCACCTGGACCGGCAAGTCCGGCACGCTTGGCATCGATCGTCACGACGCCGTTGTGATCACGGGCAGCGGCCCCGCGCTGCCACCGCTTCCGGGCGCATTGACGCCCACGAAGACCCGCAACCTCCGCGTCTTCGACGGCACCAGTTTCTGGACCCACCTCGTCGACATCGAACAGATTCTGTCGGCCGAGCCTGCCGACGATCGGCGCGTCGTGCTGATCGGCGCCGGCGGCACGGCCGCCGCGATCGCCTATTGGTTCGTGCGCAACCGCGCGGACGTGCCCATCACCATCATCGGCCGGGAGCCGACCCTGTACGCGAGGCACCCCGGGTATTTTGAGGACCGCCTGTTCTCCGACGAATCGGCCTGGGCCGCGCTGCCCGCTCATGCGCGTGATGAGTTCGTGCGCAGGCTGACCACCGGCGTCGTCTGGGACTACGTGCTGCAGGGCCTGGGCGACGCCCGCATTGCCTACCAGTGCGCCGACGCGATCGGGTTCAGGACACTGCCGCCGCCGTCCACCGGGCTTCACCCCGAGGTCCAGGTCGACGTGCGCGACACGGTGCCTCCGGGTGCGCCAGCCTCGACGAACGTCACGGCGCAGGAAGGCGCCGTCTTCGTCGACGCTCGAGGCTTCGATCGCTGGTGGTTCACCTCGCTACTCCCCCCTGCCCTGGCGGCCCAGCTGTCCGGCCCCCAGCAGGCAGGCATCCTGGCATCGATGGACGACGCACTGCGCATCAGCGCGGGGGGCTTTCCTGCGGGTCTGCACGTGCCCATGCTGGCTTCGCGCCAAGGGCCGGCCGCCGGCAACCTGATGGCCCTGGGCTGGGTGTCCGACCGCATCCTGCGCGCATTCGTGCCGCCCCCCACTCCTGGCGCCGGAGGTGCGATCAAGCCAGCACCTTGACGCAGGCGACATATACATATATATATGTCACATCGGGGCGCCAGAACGGGTGCCCCCTTGGAGAAGCATCATGGCTGACACCGACGTCTCGATGGTCATGCGGTCGGTCTATCTCCGTCCGGAGATGGACGCGGAACTGCGCAACCTGGCCTTCCAACTGCGCGTGTCCAAGGCCGACCTGATCCGCGCTTTCGTGGCCGAAGGCCTCAAGGAAATGCAGCGCCATCTGGGCGCGAACCCCGACGAGCAAAAGATCGCCAGGATCGCCGCAACGGTCGGCAGCGCACAACTCACGCCGCAGGAGGCGGAGCGCTCCGAGGCAGCCATGGAACGCATCCGGGCCGCGGTGGGATCGGGCAAGCGACGCAGCTACGTGTCGACGTGACGAACGCGATCCCTGGAAGGAGTGACCTTGCCCCTGTTGCCCGTAGTTCTTAGCAACCTTGTTACGCGGCGTTTTTGAGCTGTGCCGCGTGCCAGCTTTTCTCGAACTGCATGGGGCTGACATAGCCCAGCGACGAGTGGAGTCGCCGGTGGTTGTAGAACGTCAGCCAGGCAATGACTTCGTCCATCGCCTGTCGGCGCGTGGCGAATTTTCTCCCATAGAGCTTGCCCACCTTCAGCCGGCCCCATAGGCTCTCGGTCGGCGCGTTGTCCCAGCAATCGCCCTTGCGACTCATCGACGAACGCATGCCGTAGCCGCTCAGCTGAGCACGAAATTCTCGACTGCAGTATTGGCTGCCACGGTCGCTGTGAAGGATCTGACCTCGCGTCAACACCCAGGAGTCGATGAACATTGGCTGGGCCTGGCCGTCCTGGCTGTACCTGGATGTTCGCGCCTAGACCAAGCCAAGGGCGGCCCAGAGAGCGACTCTGGAGCCGCAACGTTTTGCCCCAGCGATCCTGGATGTTCGATCTACGGCCCGGTGCCGTTATCTGCCTTACAGCCAAGCACTTCGGCGTGGCAGGTGAACAGGTGGGTTCGGCGGGACGATCAATCGATGCCACCCACGCCCTCATGATCGGCTCATTTCGGATGATCGTTGCCGGGCAGACCTAGGACGAGCGCGTCGAGCTGTGCGGCAATGAGCTGCAGCTAGGCCGGCACGCTCGAACTCATCACGATCCAGTCGAAACGGCAAACGATAAGCCGGCATCGCCCCGTTGTGTCGCTTCCGTCCAGCGTGCTCCCCCCTCCCTCGCACCCACGACTGCATTCTGGACGGCTCCACGCCATCCGAGCTCGTGCCGGAGCGGGAGGACCGCCTGATAGACTGATTCGGCAACAGGCAGCGACCGGACAGGTGCCCTCAGTGCTTGGTGCTGAGACACATTTCAGGGTGGCTCTGGCAGAGCCACCCCAGTTCACCAAAGATGAGTGGCTAGACGGGTAGCCAGGAGAAGACCAGTGCAGATTGATGAGAAAATATCCTTAAAAATCAATAGCATAGGATTCTCATGAAACTCGCCACCTGGAACGTCAACTCCCTGTCCGTACGCCTGCCGCAGGTGCTCGACTGGCTGGCCGCCCACCCCGTCGACGCGCTGGTGCTGCAGGAGACCAAGCTCACCGACGACAAGTTTCCCACCATGGAGTTCGGCGAGGCCGGCTGGCAGGTGCAGTGGTTCGGCCAGAAGACCTACAACGGCGTCGCGCTGATCAGCCGTGAGCCGGCGACGGACGTCGTCAAGAACATCACCGGCTTTGCCGACGAGCAGGCCCGCGTCATCGCCGGCACGGTGGGCGGCGTGCGCGTCATCGGCGGCTACTTCCCCAACGGCCAGGCGCCAGACAGCGAGAAATTCGTCTACAAGATGAACTGGCTGAACGGCCTGCGCGGCTGGCTCATCGAGGAGATGAAGCGGTACCCGGAGCTGGTGCTGATGGGTGACTTCAACATCGCCCCGGAGGATCGCGACGTCTACGACCCTGTCGCCTGGGCCGGCCAGATCCACTGCACGCCCGAGGAGCGCGAGCATTTCCAGAAGCTCATCCAGCTGGGCCTGAGCGATGCATTCCGCCTCTTCGACCAGCCGCCCAAGAGCTGGAGCTGGTGGGACTACCGCAACTTGGCCTTCCGCAAGAACCAGGGCCTGCGCATCGACCACATCCTCGTCAGCGCGGCGCTGAAGAGCCGCGTGACAGCCTGCGAGATCGACAGGCTGCCGCGCAAGAACGAGCGGCCCAGCGACCACGCGCCCGTCATCGTGACGCTGGACGGTCAGGTGGCGGCGACCTGAGGCGCGGGCACCGCCTGGCGGCGCTTGAACGACGTCAGGATCAGCGCCGCGACGCCCAGCAGTCCGACCCATTTGACGAGGCTGGCGGCGGCCAGCAGCAGCCCCAGCGGTGACGCGATCCAGGAATCGGCACGGACCGCCAGCAGCGCCAGCCAGGACAGCAGGTCCTCCAGCAGATCCGCACCCACCGCCATGGGCAGCGCCCAGCCGGCGCGGTTCAGCCATGCCGGCGGCCGCTCGCCGACGCGGATCAGGCCAGCATGGCGCGCAAAGGCCCGGCACACCCAGGGCGCCAGCAGCCATGTGTAGGCGGCGATCAGCATCAGGTCCAGCAGCAGCGCGGTGCCGGGCCGCTCGAAGCCCTTCGCCACAGCTGACCACTCGGCGAGGGGCAGGCCCAGCTGCCACTGCTGGAAGCGCAGGTTGGCGTCCCACGCGGCGTGCAGCAGCTCCTGTGGCGCGAGCGGGCCTTGCGGCGGGACGAGGGACCAGCCCATCAGCGCCAGCAGCGGCAGGACCAGCAGCCAGGCCAGCATCGTGACCCAGGACAGCGTGCCCGGTGCGCGCCAGACGGTGCCCGCCGGGAAGGCTTGCGTCCATTGCGAGACCGAGGGATGGGTGCTCATCTTCACGGGCAGGCTGGCCTGCTCGTCCATCGCCGCACGGGCCGTGTCGCGCACTTTCAGGCCGGTCAGCGCCCATAGCGGCATGGCGCGGGTCTCGCTGTTGATGCGCGCCGCGTCGCGGGTGGGTGGGACCGGATCGAGCGCGGGCATCAGGCGGGTCACGTCCGCTTCGGTCGCGAGCGCTGGATGGCGGGCATTGGCGGGCAGGTTCAGCCCGCAGGCGAGCGCCTCGGCCACCAGCCACGCGAACGGCGCCCGCGAGAGCTCGCTGTACCGGTAGGGGTTGCCGCCGCCGACGTCGCAGTGAGAACCACGGAACCAGCATTGCCTGATGTCACCCGGCTGCTGCCCGACCATGGTGTAGGCGCCGTCGTTCTCCGCATAGGCGCGAGGCAGGAACTGGGCCCGCTGCTCGTCCAGCGCCAGTGCCTGGCGCACATGCCGGAAATGCTTGCCGGCCAGGTCGGGCTTGGCGGTGATCTTGAGGCCGAAGGGAGGCAGGCCCACGCTGGCCACGGTGTCCCAGACGCCGACGAAATGGATCTCGGGCCATTGCGCGGGCGTGCTGCCCTGGCCGAACAGCCGCGCGGCCTGGTCGGCAATGGCCTTGCGCTCCGGCGACTGGCGCGAGAAATAGGTGGCGACCAGGCTGGAGACCAGCGTGTCCTGGTGGCCGTCGATGATGCCGAAGGCGTTCACGAGCCCAGCGATGGAGCGCGCCGTGAAGGCGCCGCGTGAGAAGCCAAACACGAAGATCTGGTCGCCGGGCCGCCAGTTGGCCATCAGGAAGCGGTAGCCCTCGGCGACGTTGTCGAACAGGCCGCGGCCGAAGGCCAGGCCATCGATGCGCTCACGAGCGCGGCGGAACTTGTCCGCCACCGTCGTGCCGGGCAACTGGCCGGGGTTGCCGACGCCGGGGTCGCAATAGACCAGCCGGTCGGGGTCCGGGTAGAGCCCCAGCAGTTCCGCCAGCAGCACCACGTGGGTGTCCGAATGGCGGCCGCTGAGGTTGTTGTTGGTGCCGTCGCACAGCAGCACCAGTTGACGCGGCGGGTTCATGCGGAGAGCCTCACGAGCGAAGGGGGGGAGGAATGCAGGCAGTTTTGCATCCGCACTCGTCCCCATCATCCCCAGAAGAGCGGAGGCTGGTGTCCCTAGACGGCGTCCAGCCGCGCCTGCAGCCGTTCAAAGAAACGGCCCACATGGATTCCATCGCAGAGTGCATGGTGCACGTCGACGGCCACCGGCATCAGCAGCCGGCCCGCCTGCTCTGTGAAGCGGCCGAACGCCACCTTGGGCCGGTCATCGCCCTGGCCGCGGGCATGCGTGAAAGCCGTGAAGGCCAGCCAGGGCAAGGCTGTCATGTGGACCAGCGTCTCCTCGCGCACGTCGCCGGGCTCGTCGGCCGCGAACAGGTCGCCGCTGGCGCGGCGCACGCGCTCGACCTTGGGCTTGGCGCACGCCGCGAATGCGGCCAGCGAAGGTTCGCGCGGCAGCGTGACGAAGCCGAAGCTGCCGTCATCGCGCAGTACCGTCGTGCTGGCGTGGATGACGGCGAACTCGCGCACGCCGCCGCCATCGGCCGTCAGCGTCTGGTGCATGGCCTCGATGCCGTTTGCCGCCTCCAGCGCTGCATGGTGGTAGGCCAGCCAGGGCGTCGCTCCATGTCGGGCAGCGCGCTCGCGCAGGCCGGTCACGTCCACCGGGACGGTGACGCTGAAGGCCGGCTGGGCCATGCGGCGGAAGTGCTCCAGGGCCGCGCGGCGCGGCCAGGCGTCCAGGGGAATGTCGCGATCTTGCATGGGCTGCATGCTCGCATGCCGGTCGCCCAAACAAGACAGGCCGCTGGTGCGGCCTGGTCTCTGGAGGTGCGGGATTGGTTCGGGCCGTCAGTCGCCGCTGGGCTGGCGCATGCCGAAGTCGTAGAGGGCGCGCTTGAGTTCGTCGGCGCGCTCTTCGCCCAGATCAGCCAGCAGGCGGTTCGCCGGCGTGCCGCGGATCTGGCCGATCCGGTTGTAGCCCAGTGTCTTGGCGCGCGCCAAGGTACGGGGCGTCAGCGTCAGGCATTCGAGCGGTGCCTGGTCGGCGAGGCTCAGCAGCCGGGCATAGGTTTCCGAGGAGATGGCCACGATGCTTGCGCTGGCGGGCAATGCGGTCGGGGTCGAGGCCGGACGCAGGGGCTTTGATGGAAGGTGCGGAGGTGCGGAGCTCGTGGTCTGGAGCTGGTCACCTTCGCAATCCATCATCGCCGCGTACATCTCGGTCGAGGCGTCTGCCTTGCTGGTCAGCCGCCGAAGCGGGGGACGCCGAGGATTTCGCAGATCAAGTCGATGAGTTGCATGGGAGGCTCCTGTGGGATGGGAAAGAAATCGCTGACCCGGACTGTCCCTGTTTTTACCCCCCTAGAAACCTAGCAAGTCTGCCAGCTTGCGGTGCCTACAGAACGCCTGCCGCCACGCACTTGAGCACCGCCTGGTGCTTGGAGGTCACCTCCAGCTTGCGCATTGCATTGCCGAGGTGGAAGTTCACGGTCTTCTCGCTCATGCCCAGGATGACGCTGACCTCCCAGGCCGTCTTGCCCTGGGCCGTCCAGCTCAGCACGTCCAGTTCGCGTCGGGTCAGCTTGGGCAGCTCGCCCTTGTTGAGCTTGGGGCTCAGCAACCGGTCCGCGGCGGTCAGAGCATGGGCGGCAAGAAGCTGCAGGCCAGCCACCATGTGCATCAGCTGCCCCCCCGCCTTGGGCAGCGACTCGTCGCGATCCACGCCAAGCACGAAATGCTTGTCACCCGGCAGATGCAGCTTGACCGCGATGCCGGTCTTGTAGCCGTAGGGGGCCTGCATCTCCCACAGCTCACCCACGCCCGCCGAGACATAAGTGGCCTGGTCGTAGACCACGGGTACGGTCTGGGTCATGAGATGACCCACCACTGGATCCCGCAGTGCGTCGCCCCGATCCCGGGCGGCCTCGAGGTAGCCCACGGGCGTATTGCCATACGTGGTGATCTGCATGCCACTGTCCTGCAGCACTCCGCGCATCAACATGCCCGAAATGATGGGGAACCCCATGGCATCCGCCGTCGCGACGAGGCGGCGCTCGAAGCTCTCGAAGTCTTCGCTCAGCCCGACATCGATCAGCTGCTGGTAGTTCATTTCGGGCTTGGCCATACCTGCCAAGTCTGCCAGCTTGTTCGCCCCCCCGAGCCGACCAGAGACTGCGCTCCCGTACTAAACACACGCCAGAGAGGAGGCGTCCATGTCAGCCCTGATCCAGTTGCCCGAAGGCAGCGTCTGCTGGCCCGCGGCCGCCCTGCCCGGCGCCGCCCGCGACGCGAGGCATGCCCGGACCCAAATGCATTGCTCGCGCGGCGACGAGCGCCGGGCGAGCGGCTCCACGCGCTGGGACCGTTGCTATGCCGATGCCTGCGCCTGGGTGGAGTGGGACTGGGTCGAGATGATCGAAGGCACCATCGTGCAGGCCGATCCCCTCAATGTGCGCTCCAACGTGCTGCTGCTGGACGAGCGTGGCCGGCCGCTGCTGTCGTCGCGGCGGCGCGCGATGCTGGCGACGCTGGTGTACCTGCTGCCCTGGCAGGGACCGGTGCTGGATGCGCTCAGGAACACCTTGCACGGCCGCCGCGCCGGCTCCGTGGAGCAGCGCTTGGCCGCCTGAACATGGGCGACAGCGCGGGGCGCCGGCTTTGCGCAGAATCGGTGGCTTCCCCGCTTGAAGCCGCACCATGAGTTCATCTTCTCCCGACGACATCCTTGCGCAATGGCAGGCCGAGGAGGCCGCAGTTCGCGCGCGCCAGCAGCGCGACACCGGGCTGGCTTCGCGAGCGATGCTGGCCGGCAAGACCGGCCTGCAGCAGATGCAGGCCATGCTGGACGGCCTCGCGCCGCCGCCGCCGATCAGCCAGACGCTGGACTTCGCATTGATCTCGGTCGAGGACGGCCAGGCCACCTTCCAGGGCCGGCCGCTGTTCAAGCACTACAACCCGCTGGGCAGCGTGCATGGCGGCTGGTTCGCGACGCTGCTGGACTCCGCCCTGGGCTGTTCTGTGCACACGACGCTGCCCGTGGGCCGCGGCTACACGACGCTGGAGTTCAAGGTCAACCTGGTGCGCAGCCTGAACGACAAGGTGCCGCTGGTGCGTGCGATCGGCCGCGTGGTGCATCGTGGCAGGCAGGTGACGACATCGGAAGCCACCCTCGTCGGCCACGACGGCAAGCTCTATGCCCACGCGTCGACGACCTGCCTGCTGTTCGACCTGCCGCCGGCCTAGCGTCAGGCGCGCAGCGCCGCGGCCTCGGCGGCCAGCTTGGTGATGCGCGTCCAGTCCTTGGCGTCGATGGCGTCCTGCGGCGTCAGCCAGGAGCCGCCGCAGACCTTGACGTTTGGCAGCTTCAGGAACTGCGGCGCGGTCTCCAGCGAGATGCCGCCGGTCGGGCAGAAGGCCACATCCGGGAACGGGCCGGCCAGCGACTTCAGCAGGTTCACGCCACCCACGGCGACGGCCGGGAACAGCTTCAGGAAGCCGAAGCCCGCCGCGTTGGCCTGCATGACTTCGGAGGCCGTCGACACGCCGGGCAGCAGCGGCAGGCCTTCGGCCTTGCAGGCCGCGGCCAGCGCGTCGGTGTAGCCGGGGCTCACGCCGAACTGGCAGCCGGCGTTCTTGGCGTGGGTGACGTCCTGCGGACTGCGCAGCGTGCCGGCGCCGACGATGGCGCCCGGCACCTTGGCCATGGCTTCCATGGCCTGCAGCGCGACGGGGGTGCGCAGCGTCACCTCAAGCACCTTGACGCCACCGGCGACCAGCGCTTCGGCCAGCGGCACGGCGTCTTCCAGGCGCTGGATGACGATGACGGGAATGACGGGGCCGTGGCTGGCCAGGCTGAGGGTATCGATCATCTTCATGTTCCTTGATCCGTGAATGCCAGTGCTACCCGCTTCGCGCGTGCGGTCTGGCACCGAGTTCATTAGAGCCAGGTGCAGGCGCCCTGCTCGGCGCTCAGTACATTGCGGCGCAGACCGGCGAAAAGCTCGCGGCCCAGGCCATGGGCATTGACGTCGGCCTCGGCGGGGTCGAGCCTGGCGACGTCACGAGCCGCCCATTCGGCGTCGCCGACCAGGGCTTGCAGGCTGCCGGTCAGCGCGCAGACGCGCACGATGTCGCCGTCGCGCAAGCGCGCCAGCGGGCCGCCTGCCAGTGCCTCTGGACTGACGTGGATGGCCGCCGGCACCTTGCCCGAGGCGCCGCTCATGCGGCCGTCGGTGACCAGGGCGACCCTGAAGCCCTTGCCCTGCAGCACCGCCAGCGGCGGCGTCAGCTTGTGCAGCTCGGGCATGCCGTTGGCATGCGGGCCCTGGAAGCGCACGACGACGATGACATCGCGCTCCAGCTCGCCGTTCTTGAACGCGGTGAGCATGGCCTCCTGCGTCGTGAAGATGCGGCAAGGCGCCTCGACCATGTGGCGGTCCTCGGGAACCGCCGAGACCTTGATGACCGCGCGGCCCAGGTTGCCGTCAAGCAGCTTGAGGCCGCCAGTGGCGCTGAAGGGTGCGGCGGCCGTGCGCACGACGCCATCGTCGCCGCTGGCCGCGGGCATGGGCTCGCGCACGACCTCGCCGCCCTGCCCCACGGCTTGCGGTACGAAGGTGTAGGGGCGCAGTCCGTTGCCGGCGACGCTGAGCACGTCCTCGTGCATCAGGCCGGCGTCCAGCAGCTCGCGGATGACGAAGCCGGGGCCGCCGGCGGCCTGGAACTGGTTCACGTCGGCGCTGCCGTTGGGGTAGACGCGGGCGAGCAGCGGCACGACGGCGGAGAGGTCGGAGAAGTCCGTCCAGTCGATCAGGAGGCCGGCCGAGCGGGCGACGGCGACCCAGTGGATCAGGTGGTTGGTGGAGCCGCCGGTGGCCAGCAGCGCCACCATCGCGTTGACGATGCAACGCTCGTCGACGAGCTGGCCGATGGGCTTGGCGGGCTTGCCGGCCAGGCGGCCGCTGATGTCCAGCGCGCTGCCGACGGCCTCCCGCGTCAGCGCCGCACGCAGGTCGTCGTGCGGATGCACAAAGGCGCTGCCCGGCACGTGCAGGCCCATGGCCTCCAGCAGCATCTGGTTGCTGTTGGCCGTGCCGTAGAAGGTGCAGGTGCCGGCGCCGTGGTAGGCGGCGGATTCGCTTTTCAGCAACTCGTCCCTGCCCACCTTGCCCTGGGCGTAGAGCTCGCGCACCTTGGCCTTGTCGCTGTTGGAGATGCCGGTGCCCATGGGCCCGGCCGGCACGAAGACGCAGGGCAGATGGCCGAAGTGCAGCGCGCCGATCAGGAGACCCGGCACGATCTTGTCGCAGATGCCCAGCAGCAGCGCGGCGTCGAAGACGTCATGCGTCAGCGCGATGGCCGTGCTCATCGCGATGGTGTCGCGCGAGAACAGGCTGAGCTCCATGCCGGGCAGGCCCTGGGTGACACCATCGCACATGGCCGGCACACCGCCGGCCACCTGCGCGGTGGCGCCCAGGCGATGGGCCTCGGCGCGGATCTGGGCCGGGTAGTCCTCGTAGGGCTGGTGGGCCGAGAGCATGTCGTTGTAGGCCGTGACGATGCCCAGGTGGGGCGCCTTCTCGGCGACGATGCGCAGCTTGTCGTTGGATGGCAGCGCCGCGACGGCATGGGCGACGTTGGCGCAGCCCATGCGCTCGAAGCCGCGCTGGCGGTTGTTGAGCTGGGCGATGCGGGCCAGGTAGTCGCCGCGCGGCTTGGCGCTGCGCTCCCGGATGCGTTGTGTGACTGCGGTGAGCGTGGAATTCATGCTGTGCCTCCTGGGACCGCGTTTACGTAACCGGTCCTTGGGAATTTAAGTAACCATATTACTTCGCCCAAGGAGCCCGCGGGTTACGGCCTGGGTACCGACGTGACAAGATGGGCGCATGGCGTCACAGGCAATCCACATTCCCCATGGGCCGGCCCGCAGCGCGCATCTGCTGCAACGCACGATGGCCGAATGGCGATCCAGCGGCGACGACCTGCTGCTGTTTGCCTACGGCTCGCTGATCTGGCGGCCGGAGTTCGAGTATGCCCAGGCCCTGCCCGCGCGCGTACTGGGCTTCCATCGCGTGCTGCGCATGCGCTCGCGCGTGAACCGCGGGTCGCCGCAGCAGCCGGGGCTGGTGCTGGCGCTGATCTCGGGTGGCAGCTGCCGCGGCCTGGTCTATCGCGTCCCGCGCGAGATCGGCGAGGCCGTGCTGCCGCGGCTGTGGGTGCGCGAGATGCCCAATGGCGTCTACGAGCCGCGCTGGCTGAACTGCGAGACGCCGTCCGGCCGCCTGCGCGCGCTGGCCTTCACGCTGTCGCGCCAGAGTCCGAACTGGACCGGCCCGCTGCACGAGCCCGAGCTGCTGTACATCTTTCGCCACGCCAGCGGCCGCTATGGCACGACGCTGGACTATCTGCTGCGCACCGTTCAGGGTTTGCGCGAGCATGGCATCCGCGACACGGAGCTGGAGCGCCAGGCCCACCTGGCCGCGCAGCACGGCCTGTGCGCGCCGCTGTGAGCCGCGCGGCAGCCGCCTACATCTAGCTGCCCTGCAGCCGAGCGAGGTCTTCCACGGTGTCCACGTCGACGTGCACGCCGGGATCGTCGACAGTGATGGGCTGGGCCGCATAGCGCGCCACGATGCGCCGCGCGCCCTCGTCGCCCTGCAAGGCCACCAGCTCGGAGTAGAGCTCGGTGCCGAAGCCGACCGGATGGCCCTGGATGCCACGGTACTGGGCATAGCAGACGGGAAAGCGCTCCAGGCCTTCCGCGACGGCCACGATGGTGGCGGGCTGCACCAGCGGCATGTCGGCCGGCAGGATGAGCCAGCCATCGGCGTCGCCGGTGGCGCTGACGCCGGCGGCGATGGAGTGGCCCATGCCGACGGGCTGGGGGCGACCCTGGGCATCGCGATCGGGCAGTGTGACGACGTCGCGCGCCGCGACCAGCCTGTGCACGGCCGGCGCCAGCGCCGCCGTCGTCACCACGACGACCGGGAGCTGCGTCGCAATGGCGTGGCGCAGGCTGCGCGCCAGTACGGTGTCTCCACTGGGCAAGCCACCCAGATGCTGCTCGAGCTTGTGGCCCGGACCTCTGAACCGCGAGCCGCGACCGGCGGCCAGCACAACGACGGCGGGGCGTCGCTTTGTCATTTGCAATTGATCCTTCCAAACCCTCGCTGCCCAGCTTCGGTCTGCGCCGTTTGCTGCGGTGCCACAAGCATGCCGAGTGGCACTGCGCTTGAAACTGGTACGTTCACTTAAGGGAAGGTCTGCATACTTCGCTCCATGAGCAAGCTGAGCGAATTTCGAAAGAGCTATGAACTGGGCGAACTTGACGAGTCCCAGGCCATGGACGGCCCGCTGGCCCTGTTCCAGCGCTGGATGGACGAGGCCATCGCCCATGATGTGTCGGAGCCGACCGCGATGACGGTGGCGACGGTCGGCGTCAATGGCCGGCCGTCGACGCGCATCGTGCTGCTCAAGGGCTGTGACGCGCGCGGCATGGTCTGGTTCACGAACTACGAAAGCCGCAAGGGCGAGGAACTGGCTCACAACCCCTACGCGGCGCTGCAGTTCCACTGGGTGGAGATGGAGCGCGTCGTGCGCATCGAGGGGCGCGTCGAGAAGACCTCGGCCCGGGAGTCAGACGACTATTTCAAGAGCCGGCCGCTAGATTCGCGCCTGGGCGCCTGGGCATCACCGCAGAGCCGCGTCATCGGCACCCGTGCGGTGCTGGTGGCCAATGCGGCCAAGGCCGCCGTCCAGCATGGGCTGAACCCGGAACGGCCGCCGCATTGGGGAGGCTTCCGTCTGGTGCCGGACCTGTTCGAGTTCTGGCAGGGGCGCCGCTCAAGGCTGCACGACCGCCTGCGCTTCCGGCTGCAGGGCAGCGACTGGTTGCGCGAAAGGCTGGCGCCCTAGTTGACGGCGTTGCCGTCCTCGACGCGGTAGTACAGGCCGTAGGGGTCGTCGGTCAGCACGGCCAGCTGGCCTTCGACGACGACAGGCTCCAGCGTATAGCGTACCGGCTTCCTGGTGCGCACCTCGACCAGGCCCTCGGGGCCGGCGGGCACGCAGAAGGAGCAGGTCGTCGGCACCGAGGACAGCAGAAAATGCTGCTGCTTGTCGCCCGCCTCCAGCGGCATCATGAAGCCCTGCACCTTGACCGTCTTGCGGTCCAGCGCCTGCACGGCGGCCGGGAAGGTCGGGATGATTTTCTTTTTCTCCGCCCTGGCCGTGACCTGGGACAGCAGCTTCCACGACACGATGTCGGCGCGCTCCTCCAGCGGCTTGAAGGGGCTGCGCGGGTCGTGGTAGCCGGGACCCTGGCCGATGGAGGGCGCGGTCTGCGCGAACACGGCCGAGGCGGCCAGGCAGAGGATGAGCAGGGGCTTGAACTTCATGGTGAGCGAATTGTCGGTGTTCAGCGCGGAGCTTGCAGCAGGCTGGTGACATCCAGGCGATAGGCCCGCCAGGCCGGCCAGGCCGCGGCCAGCAGTGCCAGGCCGCAGGCCAGCAGCGGCACCAGCCACTCGGCCTCGCTGACGCCCAGCGGCCCCAGGCGCAGCGACTGGCGCTCGGCCAGCAGGCGTTCCAGCACGGCGACCAGGCCGTGCCCCGCCGCCAGGCCCAGCACGGCGGCCAGGCCCGCCAGCAGCAGCGCCTCCAGCGCGATCAGGGCCGCTACGCGCGAGGCCGGCGCGCCCAGCATGCGCAGCATGGCCAGGTCGCCCTGGCGCGCGCGCACCGCGTGCAGCAACGCCACCCAGACCGACAGCCCCGCGGCCGCCAGCAGCACGATACCGAAGCCGCGCAGCACCTCGGTGCCGGCACCCACCAGCCGCATCAGCCGTGCCGTCTCCAGCGCCGGCGCGGCCGACTGCAGGCCGTCCTGGGCATTGACCCAGCGCGGCAGCATGACGGCCGCCAGCGGGCTGCGGTAGCGCACCAGGATCAGGGTCGTCTCGCGCGCCTCATCGGCCTCCTCATGCGCCGCGCCGGCATGGTGCGCCTCATGCACCTCCCATACCGACGCAAGGTCCGTCAGCACGAGGCGGTCCAGCACGCTGCCCGATTCGGCCAGTACGCCGACAACTTCGAACGGGTGCTCGCCATGGGCGCCGCCACCCTCGGCCAAGCCATGGCTGCCGGCAAAGCGGTCGCCGATCTTGAGCCCGCTCGCCCGTGCGACCTCGGCGCCCAACACGGCCTGCATGGGCCGGGTCCACAGGGCGCCCTGCCCCAGCGTCGCGCCGTACAGCCCGACATAGTCCGGCGTCGTGCCCACGATGCGGTAGCCGCGGAAGGAGTCGCCCAGAGACAGCGGCACGGCCTGGGCCACCAGCGGCTGTCGCTTCAGCAGCTCCAGCGTGGCCAGCGGGATGTTGCCTGTGGGCGCGTCGAGGTGGAAGACGCCGGCCAGCATGATCTGCATCGGGCTGCCCTTGGCGCCCACGACGAGGTCGATGCCGGCCAGGTCGCGCCTGAGCCCGGCCTCGACCTGGGCGCTGGCGCGCAGCACGAAGGTCACGGCCGCGAGGCCCAGCGTCAGCAGCAGCAGGTTCAACGCCGTCGTCAGCGGGCTGGACCACAGGTATTTCCAGGCCAGGCGAATCACAGCATGACCTCCGCCACGTCCTGGCGGGCGTTCAGCGCGTCGACCACCCGCGCGTCATGGCTGGCGATGACCAGCGTGCAGCCTTCCCGCTCGGCGGCGTCCAGCAGCAGCGCCAGCATGTGCAAGGTGTGCTCGTCGTCGAGGCTGGCGCTGGGCTCGTCGGCCAGAAGCAGGCGCGGGCGGCGCATCAGCGCGCGGGCCAGTGCCACGCGCTGGGCCTGGCCCACGCTGAGCTGGTGCGGCCGGCGGGCCGCCAGTCCGGCGACGTCCAGCGCCGCCAGCAGCTCGGCCGCGCGTCCCGGATCGGCGCCCTGCCCCGCCGCCAGGGCCGGCAGCGCAAGGTTCTCTGCCACTGTCAGGGCTTCGCTCAGGTGCAGTCGCTGCGGCACGACGCCCAACGTCGCGCCGCGCCAGGCGTCCAGCGCCCGCGGGCTCATTCCGGCCAGGCCGGAGCCGGCGACGCTGAGCTCGCCCTGCTGCACGCGCAGCAGGCCGGCCAGCAGCGCCAGCAGCGTCGACTTGCCCGAGCCCGAAGCGCCGCGCAGCAGAAGATGTCGCCCCGCGCCTAGCGTGAAGTCGGCGTAGCGGATGGGCGCCTCGGCGCCTGCGTAGTGGTGGGACAGCCCCTGCCAGGCCAGCATCACTTGACCAGCCGCTTGAAGCTGGCGAGGAACTTGTCCACCTTGCCTGCGACGACAAAGGCGCAATAGCCCTGGTCGGGATTGCGGGCGTAGTAGTGCTGGTGATAGGCCTCGGCCGGGTGGTAGTTGGCCTCGGGCTGCAGCTCGGTGACGACGCGGCCGGCGTGGTGCTCGCTGGCCTCCTTGATCAGCTCGGCCGCGAGCTCGCGCTGCGCCTCGGTGTGCCAGTAGATGCCGGAGCGGTACTGGGTGCCGACGTCGGCGCCCTGGCGGTTCAACGTCGTCGGGTCGTGGATGGTGAAGAAGACCTCCAGCAGCTCGCGCAGGGAGACCTCCCCCGGGTCGAAATCGATGCGCACGACCTCGGCATGGCCGGTGTTGCCACTGCAGACCTGCTCGTAGTTGGGGTGTGGCGCCTGGCCGTTGCTGTAGCCGTTCTCGACATGGTGCACGCCGCGCACGCGCTCGTAGACAGCCTCCAGGCACCAGAAGCAGCCGCCGGCCAGGGTGATGCGCTCGAGATTCGTTGCGGTCATGGGAGGGCTTTCAATGTGCGCCGAGGGACAGCTCGACATGGGGGCGCCAGGTTTCATCGCAACCCTGATCGCAGAGCTTGGGAGCGGCAACGAAGACGCGGGCATTGGGCGCACCACGGGCCAGCAGCGCGTCCCGCACGGCGGTGGCGCGGGCCACGGCCAGCTGGCGCAGGGCCTCGTCGTCGACGGCGTAGCTGCCCAGCAGCAGGCCACGCATCTGCTCGGGCGGCAGATCCTTGGGCAGGCCGATGAGGTTCTTGGGCTTGTTGGGCAGCTTGCTGGCCTGGTAGAGGCGCCTGAGCGCGGCGTCCGGCGCCGGGTTGGTGAGCAGCGCGTTCTCGGCCCTGAGCGCCTGGGCCAGGCGCTGCTCGCGAATGGGCTGGTTCTCGGCGGCAATGCCGGCCCAGCCGGTCAGCGTGAGCTGCACGCCGGGTTTGTCGACCAGCAGCTTGGCGATACGGTCGAGCTGGTCGATGGCGGACAGCTCCGTGCTGCCGGGCAGGAAGGCAATCTGGGCTTCCTCCGGGTTGTCGCTGCCGCTGAACAGCGCAAAAGGCGAGGTCAACGCCTTGCCGATGAGGTTGAGGATGAGCTTCCAGACCAGGCCACCGACGCTGAAGTCGGGGTCGTTCAACGAGCCGCTGACGGGCAGGTTGACGTCGATGACGCCGTTGCGGTCCTTCAGCAGCGCGACGGCGAAGCGCACCGGCAGCGTCGTCGCGTCGGGGCTGTCAACCTTGTCGCCGAAGGTGAGCTGGTTGAGGATGATCTGGTTGCTGGCGACGAGCTGGCCGCCGGGCTCGACCTTGTAGCGCGCCTTGGTGGAGAGCTTGCCGCGCTCGATCGCATAGCCGGCGTACTTGCCGGCGTAGGGCGACAGCGGCGCGAGTTCGATGTCGGTGGCGTTGGCGGCCACGTCCATGGCCAGCGGCGCACCGGGCTTGAGCTGGCCGTCGATCTCCAGCAGGCCGGTGCCTGCGATCTTGCCGCGCAAGGTCAGTGGCGCCATCTGCGGACTGGTGGATGAGAAGGCGCCCAGCGAGCCTTGCAGATCCGTCAGCCGGGCGCTGTAGTGAGGCCGCACGAAGCGGTCGTTGAAGTCGACGGTGCCACGGTTGACGCGGATGTGCTCGGCGGCGAACTCCGGCGCAGGGGCTGACGCCGCCGCTGCCGCCGGCGCCGAGGCGGCGTCGGCCGGGCCGATGTCGCGCAGGTTGAAGCGCCCCTGCTCGTTGACGATGAGGCGGGCATAGGCGTCGTCGAGCTGGGCTTCCCGCACGGCCAGGCGTGGCGGCGCGCCGGGCGCCAGCGCGAGCTTGAGGCCGTCGAGCTGCAGCATCTGCCAGCTCAGCAGGTCTTCGCCGACGACGCGTTCGCCGTCCACGGAGCGCGCCTGCTGCACGGCCAGCGGGCCCACGCGCACATCGCCGTCGGCGCTGGCCGACCAGCCACCGCCGGCCTGCTGGCTGGCGTTGACCGTGGTCCTGAGCCCCAACTCGGCACGCTGCAGATGCAGGCCCCAGGCTGGGTCGAGGTAGGCATTGAGCAGCTGCAGGGGCAGTGCCTTGGTCTGCAGGCTGCCGCTGGCGGACAGTGGCGCCAGGCCGAGGCGGCCGCTCCACTGCAGGCTGCCGGCGCTGGCCGCCACCGGCCGGTCATTGGCGCCCAGCGCCGCGAGCTGGCCCGAGAGCTGGGCTGGCACCATGGCTTTGGCCGGCCAGCTCAGCGCGCCCAGCTGCAGCCGCAGCGGCTCGACGGCCAAAGCCACTGGCGTCATGCCGGCGGGCACGGCGGCGTCGTGCCAGCGCAGCGCGCCGCGCTCGACGCTCAGGCCGGCGAGCTGCAGCTTCCAGCCGGGGCCCGCGGCAGGGCCTGTCGCCGCGCCCGCCGGCTGCAGCAAGGCCGCGAGGTTGAGGCGGCCGTCGCGCTCTCGGGCGAACTGGGCGCGCGGCGCGTCCAGGGACAGCATGCCCAGGCTGATGCTGTGGGTGGCCGGCTCGACACTGGCCTTGTCGAGTCGGGCCGAGGCCAGCGTCAGCAGTCGCGGCGAACCGGGCAGGCTCAGGCGCGCATCGCCGACATGCAGCTCGGCCAGTGTCAGCTCGGCGCGCTCGGCGGCACCTTCGGCCAGCGGATTCTTGACGCGCAGGCCGGCCCGGGTGGAGAGCTCCGCCGTCAGCCGCGCGCCCGCGGGCAGCGGTAGCCAGGCAGCCAGGCGCTCAAGGGCCAGGCCGTTGAGCTCGGCGTCGGCTTCCAGCAGCTCGGGCGCCAGTCGGGCCTTGGCGCTCAGCGTCGCCCGATCCAGTTGCAGGCTGGCATCCAGCTGGGCCGGCGCCTTCAGCGGCCAGGCGGCCGTGCCGAGCTTGAGCTGGATGGCGTCCAGCACGAGATCCTTGCCGGCGCTGAAGCGACCATCCTTGACCTCGAGGCCGGCGACGCTGACCTGCCAGGGCGGGGACGCGGGCCCTGCTGCCCCGCCCTGCCCCGCCGGCAGCTGCACCCAGCGGGCCTCGGGCGACTCCAGCAGGATCTGGCCGAAGCCGAGCTGGCGCCGCAGCGGCTGCACGTCGGCCAGCGGCAGATTCAGGTGCTTGAAGCCCAGCAGCGGCTGGCCATCGGGCTGGGTCAGCGCGAGATCATGCAACTGCACGCCGCCGCTGAGCTTGACGCCGGGCGGCTGCTTGGGCCGCTCGGCGAAGTCCACGGCCAGGTCGACGTCGAGCCGGCCACTGCCCAGGCGCAGCGGCGCGCTGGCGGGCACATAGGCAGCCAGCGGTGCGAGGTCGAGGCCGGCGAACTTGAACGACAGGCGGGCACTGGCGTCCTCGGCGAAGGGCAGTGCCTCGGCGCGGCTGTCGAAGGCGACGCCGTCGAGCTGGCCGCTCAGGTGCGGCCGGACCTTGGCCTCGACGTCGGCCGGCAGCGTGGACAGGAAAGGCAGGGCCAGGCGCAGCTCGCTGAGCTCGTGCTGGCGTTGGACGGGGCGGTCATCGAAGACGATGCGGCCTTCGCCGAGCTCGATGTTGTAGACGGCGAATTCGGGCTCGGCCGCCTCGGGCTCGCCGGGGGCTGCGGGTTTGGCGGCCAGGCGCTGGATCAGGTCGTCGATGTCGTAACGGCCCTCGGCCAGGTGCGCGATGCGCAGCTCGGGCCGGGTGAGCGTCAGCGACTCGACGACGGCGCGCCCGTGCAGCAAGGAGCGCAGCGACAGAGCCGCGTCCAGCTTGGCCAGCGTGAACAGCGGCGGCCGGCCGGCGCCGGGGCCGGCAATGCTGAGGCCTTCCACGACGAGGGCGAGGCGCCAGGGCTGGAAATGAGCCTCCTCGATGCGGATCGACCGTCCCAGGGCCTGGCTGGCCAGCTCGGCGCCACGGCCGGTGACCCAGCCCGGCAGCGCCAGCGTCACGATCAGCAGCAGCAGCGTGCCGAGCGCCGACAGGGCGGCGAGGGTCCAGAGGGCGATGCGGGCGGCACGGAACGGGAAGCGGAAGGATGTCATCACAGCGGACGCATTATTGATGTCAGCGATGATGCCGGGGTGAACCTCGCCCTCGATTACTCCGGTTTCAAGACCCTGGTGCTGGCGGTCGTTCTGCCTCCAGCGCCGCTGCTGCTTCTGGCCGCATGGGGCGGTTGGCGGCTCAGGCGCGGCCGGCGCTTCGGCGGGGCCTTGCTGGCGCTGGCGCTGACCGGGGTGTGGCTGTCGGGCACCGAAGCTGCCGGCGAGCTGCTGAGCCGGGTCGTCGGGCAGCCCGCGCTGCTGCCGCCGAGCCAGGTCGACGCCCTGCGCGGCCGCCAGGATGGTGCCGTGCTGGTGCTGGGTGCCGGCGTGCGGCGGCTGGCGCCGGAGTTCGGTGGCGGCGCCCCGACACGACTCACGGCCGAACGCCTGGCCTATGGCGTCTGGCTGGCCCGGCGCAGCGGCTGGCCACTGGGGTTCACGGGTGGGATTGGCTGGACGGCGGGCCAGCTGAGGCAGCCCGAGGCCGTGATCGTCGCCCGGGTGGCCGCCGAGGATTACCGCCTGCCGCTGCGCTGGGCCGAGGCCAGTTCGCGCGACACGCGCGAGAACGCGGCCCACACGCTGCCCATGCTGGCGGCGGCGGGCGTGAAGGAGGTGATCCTCGTCACGCACGAGACCCATATGCGTCGCGCGCTGCGCGCCTTCGAGGCGGAGGCCGCGCCACTGGGCCTGCGGGTGCTGCCGGCACCCGTGGGGCTGCGCGAGGATGCGCTGAGCAGCTTTGACGACTGGTGCCCGTCCGTCGACGGTTTTGAGCGCGTGCGCTACATCGCCTACGAGGCGCTGGCCTGGTGGGCGGGGCGTTGAGGCGTCGAATATAGAAACCCCGCCGGGCTTTCAGGCCGGGCGGGGTGGGTGGCGATGCCACCTTGGGGCTCCAGGGCGATCTGCCGAGGGGCTCCTGGCGCGCAAAGATTGCGCCAGAGGGTTTGCCTCAAAAGGCCCTCAAACAGTAGGCGAGCCAGCTTCCTGCTTCAAGAAGAGTTGCCCGAATAGCGCATCGGCGCGCGCCGTGATCTCGGGAGGCAGGCTGATGCCGCGACCCCATTCGCGCGAGGTTTCGCCGGGCCATTTGTTGGTGGCGTCCAGCCCCATCTTGCCGCCCAGGCCGCTGACGGGCGAGGCGAAGTCGAGATAGTCGATGGGCGTGTTGTCGACCAGCGTGGTGTCGCGCACCGGGTCCATGCGGGTGGTGATGGCCCAGATGACTTCCTGCCAGTTGCGCGTGTCGATGTCGTCGTCGACGACGACGATGAACTTGGTGTACATGAACTGGCGCAGGAAGCTCCAGATGCCGAACATCAGCCGTTTGGCATGACCGGGGTAGGACTTCTTGATGGACACGACGGCCATGCGATAGCTGCAGCCCTCGGGCGGCAGGTAGAAGTCGACGATCTCCGGGAACTGCTTCTGCAGGATGGGTACGAAGACCTCGTTGAGCGCGACGCCCAGGATGGCGGGCTCGTCCGGCGGCTTGCCGGTGTAGGTGGAATGGTAGATCGGGTTGCTGCGCTGGGTCTGGCGCGTGACCTCGAAGACGGGGAACCAGTCCTGCTCGTTGTAATAGCCGGTGTGATCGCCGAACGGGCCTTCCAGCGCATGCAGATAGCCGTCCTTCTCCTTCAGCGGCACGCCGCGCTCGCTGACGCCGGTGAAGCCTGGCGCGGCGGGCGGAATATGGCCTTCCAGCACGATCTCGGCCGACGCCGGCGCCTGCAGCGGCTGGCCCCGGCCCACGCCGGTGTTGACCAGTTCCGTACGCGAGCCACGCAACAGGCCGGCGAACTGGTACTCCGAGAGGGCATCGGGCACGGGCGTCACGGCACCGAGGATGGTGGCCGGGTCCGCTCCCAGGGCCACGGCGATGGGGAAGGGCTCGCCCGGGTGGGCCAGCGCGAAATCGCGGAAATCCAGCGCGCCGCCGCGGTGCGCAAGCCAGCGCATGATGACCTGGCGGGGGCCAATGAGCTGCTGGCGGTAGATGCCGAGGTTCTGGCGAGGCCTCGCCGGACCGCGCGTGATGACCAGACCCCACGTGATCAGGGGGGCGGCGTCGTCCGGCCAGCAGGTCTGGATGGGCAGGCGGCCCAGGTCGATGTCGCCGGACTCCAGCACCTCTTCCTGGCAGGCCGCGCGGCGCTGAACGGCGGGCTTCATGTCCCACAGCGCCTTGGCCATCTGCAACAGCTTTCCGGCGTCCTTCAGGCCCTTGGGCGGCTCGGGCTCCTTGAGGCTGGCGAGCACCCTCCCCACGTCCCTCAGATCGGCCAGGGACTCAGCGCCCATGCCGAGTGCGACTCGACGCGTCGTCCCGAAAAGATTCGTCAAGGCGGGCGAGGAAAACCCGGCCGGCGCCTCGAACAGCAGGGCCGGTCCGCCGGCACGCAGCACCCGGTCGCTGAGGGCCGTCATCTCCAGCACGGGCGAGACTTTTTCACGCACGCGCTTGAGCTCGCCAAGGCCTTCCAGGCCGGCGATGAAGTCCCGCAGGTCGCTGTATTTCATAACCAAAAGTAGTTTAGAAGTGTTGAAACAGCCTTGACGGGTTATCTTCGGCTCGTAAAATTCGCGGCTTCGGGTTTCCACTGAAGCCCAACCGGCCGGGTCCTCCGGGCACAGAGATGCCACAGGCCAGAGCAATCGACCGGGAAATTATCACCGTCGCTCCACCCAGACCGCCTCGCAACGGCGGCAACCTGAGGTAGGCGCGGCACAAGGAGTCGCATGACGACACGTCAAGACCTGTTCAGCCTGGCTCGCCACACGCGGGATTCGGCGTCGCTGTTCGTGAAGGACATCGGCAACGGCCTGCTCGTGGTCAGCCACAACACGCTGGCCCTCCTCGGGCTCGCCGTGGTGGCGGTGCTGCTGGTGTTCACGAGCCAGGCGGGCCTGCGCGAGAAGCTGGAGTCCGCCACGCTGGGTTGGCTGCACGCCCGCCAGGAGGCGCGCGCTGAGGCCGACGGCAGCGCGCTGCTGGTGCCGGCCGAGCCCGAGGCCATAGCCCGTGCCACCGCCACCGACCCGCGCGGGCTCAGCCGCCAGCAGGCCGCCGTGGCCCATTGGCTGGCGCGCCGCTACCGCGTGGCGCCCGAGCCCGTCAGCCGGCTGGTGCAGGAGGCCTGGGCCGTGGGCCAGCGCGCCAAGGTGGAGCCGACGCTGATCCTTTCCATCATGGCCATCGAATCGGGCTTCAACCCCTTCGCACAGAGCTCCGTCGGCGCTCAAGGCCTGATGCAGGTCATGACCCGGGTGCACGACGACAAGTACGAGGCCTTCGGCGGCACGCTCGCGGCCTTCGACCCGGTCACCAATCTGCGCGTGGGCGTGCAGGTGCTCAAGGAATGCATCCAGCGCGCAGGCAGCCTGGACGAGGGCCTGCGCTACTACGTCGGCGCCGCCAACCTGGCGGACGACACCGGGTACACCGCCCGCGTGATGGCCGAGCACGACCTGCTCAAGGCCGTGGCCGCCGGCCGCGCTGTCCCGGCCAATGCCGCCGCGCGCCCGCTGCGCGAGGCGGCGTCGGCGCCCACTGGCGAATCTGCTCAGGTGGCCTTGCTGCGCTGACTTACACTGCCGGTTCACGCGACTGGCGATCAGGGTCACGAGCTGACCCGAGGTGGGCCACCACCGGGGAGCGTGAGGCGGTTCCAAGGAGCCGCTGTCAGCCGTTCGCCTGGGCAGCCCTGGACGTCGCGCCTGCCGCGATCGCCTGGGACTCACCGCCTGACCTTCGGAACACCAGCATGTTTGACCGCACCACCTCCACCCTCGCCCTGGTCGACCCCGAGCTCTGGACCGCCGTCCAGAACGAGAACCGCCGCCAGGAAGACCACATCGAGCTGATCGCGTCGGAGAACTACACCTCCCCCGCCGTCATGCAGGCCCAGGGCAGCCAGCTCACCAACAAATACGCCGAGGGCTACCCGGGCAAGCGCTACTACGGTGGCTGCGAGTACGTGGACGTCGCCGAGCAACTCGCCATCGACCGCGTCAAGCAGCTCTTCGGCGCCGAATACGCCAATGTGCAGCCCAACTCCGGCTCCCAGGCCAACCAGGGCGTGTTCTTCGCGCTGCTGCAGCCCGGCGACACCATCATGGGCATGAGCCTGGCCGAAGGCGGCCACCTGACCCACGGCATGGCGCTGAACATGAGCGGCAAGTGGTTCAACGTCATCAGCTACGGCCTGGACGCCAATGAGGCCATCGACTACGACGCGATGGAGGCCCTGGCCCGCGAGAAGAAGCCCAAGCTCATCATCGCCGGCGCCTCCGCCTACTCGCTGCGCATCGACTTCGAGCGCTTCGGCAGGATCGCCAAGGAGATCGGTGCCTACTTCATGGTGGACATGGCCCATTACGCCGGCCTCATCGCCGCGGGCGTCTATCCCAACCCGCTGCCCCACGCCGACGTCGTCACGTCCACCACGCACAAGAGCCTGCGCGGCCCGCGCGGCGGCATCATCCTGACCAACGACGAAGCCATCGCCAAGAAGATCAACTCGGCGATCTTCCCCGGCATCCAGGGTGGCCCGCTGATGCACGTCATCGCCGGCAAGGCCGTGGCCTTCAAGGAAGCGCTGACGCCGGAGTTCAAGGCCTACCAGGAACAGGTCGTCAAGAACGCCAAGGTGCTGGCCCAGACGCTGATCGAGCGCGGCCTGCGCATCGTCTCCGGCGGCACCGAGAGCCACGTCATGCTGGTGGACCTGCGTCCCAAGAACCTGACCGGCAAGGAAGCCGAGGCCATCCTGGGCGCCGCCCACATGACCTGCAACAAGAACGGCATCCCCAACGACCCGCAGAAGCCCATGGTCACCAGCGGCATCCGCCTGGGCACGCCGGCCATGACCACGCGTGGCTTCAAGGAGGAGCAGGTGCGCCAGACGGCCCACCTGATCGCCGACGTGCTGGACAAGCCGCACGACGAGGCCAATCTGGCCGCCGTGCGCGCCAAGGTGGCCGCACTGACGGCAGCCTTCCCGGTCTACCGCGGCTGACGGTGCGCTGCCCGTTCTGCTCTCACACCGAAACCCAGGTCTCCGAAACCCGGGAGTCGGATGAGGGCGACGTCGTCCGCCGGCGGCGCCGCTGCCTGTCGTGCGACAAGCGCTTCACGACCTATGAGCGGGCCGACATCACCCTGCCCTCGGTCGTCAAGAAGGACGGCCGGCGCGCCGATTTCGACTCCGCCAAGCTGCGTGCCTCCATGCAGCTGGCGCTGCGCAAGCGGCCGGTCAGCGTCGAGCAGATCGACGCCGCGCTGAACCGCATCGAGGAGAAGCTGCTGGCCAGCGGCGCGCGCGAGATCGCATCGACGCGGCTGGGCGAGCTGGTCATGCGCGAACTCAAGCGCATCGACAAGGTGGCCTATGTGCGCTTCGCGTCGGTCTACCGCAGCTTCGAGGACGTCGACGAGTTCCGGCAGCTGATCCGCGAGATCTGACCCGGGTTGGCCCTGATTCTCTTCGGAGAGGGCGAGTGGGTGATGGCCCAACAGGCCCAGACGCCGGGGCTCCAGCATCGCCAGGGCCTGGTAACGCAGGTTGGCGGCATCGAGCTGGGCCTGGTAACGCAGGTTGGCGGCATCGAGCTGGGCCTGAGCGGCGGTTCGGTGATCCGTCAGGTCGCCGCCCTCGCCGCATCCCGGATGCGCAACTGCGCCGTCGGCGCCGGGATGGGCAATATCCCCAGGTTCGCCTGAGCCCCTCATTCGCGGTGGTCGCCGACCGGCGGCGCGACTCGGCGGATGAGCGGCGCGGGTGAACCAGGGTCGCCATCGATGCCTGCCGAGAATCATTCGATGCGCATGCCTCGTCGCCCACGTCGCCAAGGCTTCAGCCTGATCGAGCTGATGGTCGCGCTCGCCGTTGCCGGCATCCTTGCCGCCATTGCCTACCCGGCCTATACCTCCCAGTTGCAGCGCGGCCGGCGGGCCGACGCCATCGCCGCGCTGTCGGCCGTCATGCAGGCCCAGGAGCGATTTCGCAGCAACGTCAGTAACTATGCGTCGTCGCTGAATTCCCTGAACATCAACATTTCAGACATCACGCCGCACTACCAGGTCAGCCTGAGTGGCGTCGGGAACCCAGCGGCTTTCTCGACCGGCTATATCGCGACGGCGACGCCGGTGCCTGGCGGCAAGCAGGCACGCGACTCCGCCTGCAAGAGCTTCACGGTGACCCTGAACCGTGCGACCCCCACGTATACCGCGTTGGGGGACCCCGACAACAGCGGGTCCGACCGGGACACCAGAGCACTCTGCTGGCCCAATTGACCATGCAGAAGCGTTTTCTTGCGCCGAAGACTCGCCGGTCGGGCCTGACGCTGGTCGAGATCCTGGTCGGGCTGGGCGTGCTGGCAATCCTGCTGGCGGTTGCCGCGCCTTCGATGGCCGACCTGCTGGAGCGGCGTCGCGTGATTGCCGCCGCCGAGGAGGTCGCGAGCGTCCTCACCTATGCCAAGGCGGAAACCACGTCGACCAATTCCGTGCTGACCGTGCGATTCGACCCCGGCACCAGCATGAGCTGCGCCGCCGTCACGACGTCTGCAACGGGCTTCAACAACAGGTGCAAGTGCAATCAGGATCCGGCCCTGATCTGTCAGGGCGCCGGTGCCGAGCTGTTGCGCCTGTTCCAGTTGCCTGCGGACTACGTGACCTTCGCGGCGGACACGATCGACCACAAATGGCCGGGCACCTCGTACCAGCTTAAGTTCGGGCGCATGCAGATGGACGTCGCCGCACTGGGGTTCCACGTCGATGTGGTCAGCAAGAAGAAGAAATACACCTTGCGTGTAGAGGTCAATACGGCCGGCCGGGTAAGGGTTTGCACGCCCGCCGGCGACATGACCGGATACGCAAGATGCGCATGAATCTCCACCTGCGCCGTGCAAGCCGCGGCCTGGCCGAGCGGGGCTTGGGCCTGGTCGAGTTGATGGTGGGCATCACCGTCGGGTTGATCGTCGTCGCAGGGGCGACCCTGGTCGCGACACGACAGATCACCGAGCATCGCCGGCTGATGCTCGAAGTGCAGATGCAGCAGGATCTGCGGGTCGCGGCCGACCTGCTGCAGCAGGACCTGCGTCGCGCGGGTTACCGCGGACTACCGGCCAACGGCGTGTGGGAGCCGGAGCGCAGCGCGGGCACGATCCCGGCCAAGCCCGCGGCGTCCAGCCCGTACACCGTGCTGACGCAGCCGCAGGGCACGAACGATCTGCTCTACCGCTACGCGCGGCCGCCGGCCGGCACAACCGCCGTCAACACGAGCAATGCGCTGGCCAGCAATGAACAGTCTGGCATCCGGCTGAGCAACAAGACGCTCTATCTCCAGCTCGGTCAGTCCAATTGGCAGCCCATCACCGATCCGGATGCGGTGCTGATCGAGAACTTCACTCCCGTCATCAGCACGCAGCAGATCTCGCTGGAGGATGTGTGTGACTGCACCACCGGCGGCGCCTGCCCGACGCTGACCCTGAGGCGCGTGGACGTCACCATCCAGGCCGTTTCCAAGTCGGATCGCAACGTCAAGCGCACCTTGCGGGTCAGCGAAAAGATCCGCGCCGACCTTGTCGACGGGGTCTGCCAATGAGGCGCGGATTCGGCGTGGGCCGATCGGCACAGAACGGTGCCGCCACGCTGGTGGTGGTCATGGTGCTGTTCCTTGTGATGGCCCTGCTGGCTGCCTATGCCAACCGCAGCCTGATGTTCGAGCAGCGCATCTCGGGCAGCTACTACCGTGCCAGCCTGGCACAGGAGATGGCCGAGGGCGGCGTGGAATGGACGGTGGCCATGTTGAATGGCACCGGCATCGATGCCAGCTGCCAGCCGGTGAGCAGCGGCGGGACACGGTTCGCCGACAAGTACCTCGCCATTTCATCGGTGGATCGCAGTGTGCAGAGCAAGACTGCTGCCGCCCTGGAATTCGCGGTCGATTGCGCCAGAACCGGCAACACCCTGGTCTGCCGCTGCCCGGCGCCCAACGACCGGACCGCCCAGCCCGCCACGACCGTTCAGGGCCTGCTCGTGCCCAGCTTCGGGCTTGCCCTGGGCACCGACGTGACCCTGCACTACGGCAGCTTCCAGGTGACCTCGCAGGGCTGCAGCGACAGCAGTGTCGACAACTGCAGGACCGATGGTGCGGAGGGCCGCAGCCCGAAGGCCATCGCCACGTCCGTGCAGACGGCGTCCATCGCCTTCATCGCCGCGGTGCCCTCCTCTCCCGCCAGCCCCTTGACGGTCAAGGGCAGCCTGACGACCACGGGCAGTGGCGGGCTGGGCCTGCACAACACCGATCCAGCATCTTCAGGCCTGCTGGTCGTCTCGGGCGGGACTGCGCCGGCCCTCGTCGACGCCCGCATGGACAGCGTGCCCGGCACCCCACCCGCACAGGCGCGCATCTTCGACGACGCCGGACTGAGTAGCTTGTCCGCCGACTGGTTCTTCCGAACCTATATGGGCATGGCGCCCAGCCGCTACCAGAACCATCCGTCGCTGCGCGTCGTCACCTGCCCCGCCGGTGATTGCGGGCCGGCTCTGCAGGCCGCCTACGCCGCGGGCCAGCGCATCCTGTGGATTGCAGGCCCCATGACCATCGCCTCCAACGTCGTCATCGGTGCCGTCAACGACCCGCCGCTGATCATCGTCAACGGCAATGTCGTGCTGAGCGGGCCCATGCAGATCAACGGCATGCTGGTGGCGCTCGGCGACCTGGCCTGGAGCAACACCGGGGGGCTCACGTCGCTGATCACGGGCATGGTGCTGGTCCAGGGCGACATGACCGCGACGGGCAGCATGGACATCCAGTACCTGCAATCCATCGCCAATCAGCTCCGCAACCGCCAGGGCAGCTATGCGCGGGTCTCCGGCAGCTTGATCGACGCCGACTGACGGAGGCAGAGCCATGTCCGAGCTGCATTCCACCTCCGCATCGCCCCGCACATCCACACGCCAGCAGGGCGTCACCCTGATCGAGGCACTCGTGGCCTTGCTGGTGATGTCCTTCGGCATGCTTGCCCTGGTGGGCCTGATGAGCAACCTCCGCTATGGCGCGGATCTCGCCAAGCAGCGCAGCGAAGCCATGCGCATTGCGCGCGCTGAAATCGCCCAGATGCGCGATTTCTCCGAACTCCGCCGCGCCTCCAGCACGCCGGCTTCCGCCGGGGTCTACGCCGCAATGCTCGCCGAAACCGTCACCCCTTTGCCGGTGAGGCCGGTGACGCTGCCCGACTCCAATACGACCTATGTCGTGCAGCGCAACATCGGCTCCCTCGCTACCGGCGGGCAGGGGCTGACGGTGCGCGTGAACGTGAGCTGGACGGACCGGACCGGGGACCTGCAGTTCGTCAACCTCGACACCGTCATCGCCTCCGTCGACCCGGTCTTCAGCGCAGTGGTGGGGTTCACGCCTCGCAGGGCCCCGCTGACCCAGCCGTCCGCCCGCAACCCGGCCATTCCGGCCGGAGCCAAGCAACTGGGCAAGGACATCAGCGCCTTCCGCCCCGACGCGCTGGCTGGCACGGTCTGGGTCTTCAACAACCTGGATGGCACCATCATCGGCAAATGCGAAATCCCCGCCGGCACGCCGGTGTCCACGCTCACCACCGCCGATGTCGAGTCCTGCATCAACGGCACGGTCGGCTATCTGCTCAGCGGCGTGGTCCGCTTCTCCAACACCAGCCCGCCCAACCCCGGCCTGCCCGAAGCCGGCGGCTTTCAGCTGGGCCTGAGCATCGTCAACGGGACCTATTGGCTGCCGCGGCTCACACCCCAGGGTGTTCCGGTGATGAGCAGCGGCAACATGGTGCTGGACAGCTTTGTCGCCACGGCTCCCGCGGCAGCGGACCAGCAGTGCCTCAGCGATTCGGCCAGCAGCCCGCCCTACGTCAGCTACTACTGTGTCGTCTACCCGAAGGAGGCCGGTCCCGCCGGCTCGCGCCTGACCTGGTCGGGCCAGTTGGTCCTGACGGGTTTTGCGACCGGCGCCAGCGCCGCCCAGTTCCGCGTCTGCCGCTACAGCGCCGACTACAACGGCAGCGGCGGCGGCTTCACGGCCGACTGGACGGCCCTGGAGAACGAAGAGCATCCGGCCGTCTACGCCAAGGTCGCCGGCTCGCTGACGCGCCAGAACTTCCTGGTGGTGCGCGGCGACCTCAACTGCCCCACGGCGCCCGCCGTCGATCCGGCCCACGGCGTCTTCGCCGACTATTCGACGATCCAATTGCAGCCTTGACGGAGGGCGCGCTGGCTAGACTGGCGACATGAATCCGCCGGACCTCCATGCCGCCCTGCTGCGCGCACTCTCCCTGGCCGAGCAAGCCGTCGGCCTGAGCGACCCCAACCCCCGCGTCGGCTGCGTCATCCTGGCGCCCGACGGCCGTGAGCTGGGTGCCGGCCACACCCAGGTCGCGGGCCAGGCCCACGCCGAGGTCATGGCGCTGCGGGATGCCGCCGCCCGCGGCCACGACGTGCGCGGGGCGACGGCCGTCGTCACGCTGGAGCCCTGCTCCCACCATGGCCGCACGCCGCCCTGCTGCGACGCGTTGATTGCTGCGGGCATCGCGAACGTCGTCTGCGCCATCGAGGATCCCAACCCCCAGGTCGCCGGCCAGGGCCTGTCGCGACTGCAGGCCGCGGGCATCCGGGTCGAGCTGGCCGAGCCCGCCGTCGCCGCGGCGGCCCGCGAGCTGAACATCGGCTTCTTCTCGCGCATGCAGCGCGGCCGCCCCTTCGTGCGCCTGAAGTCGGCCATCTCGCTGGACGGCCGCACTGCCCTGCCGGACGGTCGCAGCCAATGGATCACCGGCGAAGCGGCCCGCGCCGACGGCCATGCCTGGCGCAAGCGCGCGGGCGCCGTGCTGACCGGCATAGGTACCGTGCTGGCCGACGATCCGCGGCTGGACGTGCGCCTGGTGCCCACAGCCAGGCAGCCGCTGCGCATCGTGCTGGATCCGCGGGGCCGCATGCCGGCCGACGCCTGCCTGCTGCAGCCGCCCGGCGAGGCCCGCGTCATCGGCCCGGGCCGTGCCGACCTGCCTGCCCTGCTCACCGAGCTGGGCGGCCAGGGCATCAACGAGTTGCACGTCGAGGCCGGTCCGACGCTGTCAGGCGCTTTCCTCGATGCCGGCCTTGTCGACGAGTTGCTGGTCTACCAGGCGCCCCTGCTGATCGGCGAGGGCCGCCCGCTCGCTGCGCTGGCGCCTCTGGCCGAGCTCGGCCATGCCCGTCGCTGGCAACTGCTCGAGGCCACCTCCGTGGGTCAGGATCTGCGCCTGCGTCTGCGGCCGACCTAGGGTCGCCACCTACAATTGCCCGCTATGCCCATCTCCCCCATTCCCGAGCTGGTCGCCGAGTTGGCCGCCGGCCGCATGGTCATCCTGGTCGACGAGGAAGATCGCGAAAACGAGGGCGATCTCGTCCTCGCCGCCGACCTCGTCACGCCCGAGGCGATCAACTTCATGGCCAAGCATGGCCGCGGCCTGATCTGCTTGACGCTGCCGCGCGAGCATTGCGAGCGACTGCAGTTGCCGCCGATGACGCGCCGCAACGGCACCCAGCATGGCACGGCCTTCACCGTGTCCATCGAGGCGGCCACCGGTGTCACGACCGGCATCTCCGCCGCCGACCGCGCCCGCACCGTGCAGGCCGCGGTCGCCGCCGAGGCCAAGGCCAGCGACCTGGTCCAGCCCGGCCACATCTTCCCGTTGCAGGCACAGGACGGCGGCGTGCTGATGCGCGCCGGCCATACAGAGGCCGGCTGCGACCTGGCCCGCATGGCCGGCCTGTCGGCCACCTCCGTGATCTGCGAGATCATGAAGGACGATGGCAGCATGGCCCGGCTGCCCGATCTGGAGATCTTCGCCAAGGAGCACGGCCTGAAGATAGGCACGATCGCCGACCTCATCGAGTACCGCAGCCGTCACGAGAGCCTGATCACGCGCGTCGCCCAGCGCCGCCTGAACACGGCCCAGGGCGAGTTCGACTGCCAGGTCTTCACCGACCGCACGGGCGCCACCCACCTGGCCCTCAGCCATGGTGCCTGGCAACCCGGCGACGAGGTGCTGGTGCGGGTGCATGAGCCGCTGTCCGTCATGGACCTGCTGGAGGCCGGCTCCTGCGGCCACTCCTGGGGCCTGCCGGCTGCGCTGGCGGCGCTCAAGGCCAGCCCGGCCGGTGCCGCAGTGCTGCTGAACTGCGGCGAGGATGCCGCCGGTGTGCTGGCCCGCGTGCAATCCAGCGAGCCGGTCGCGGTCTCCAAGGGTGCCATGGACCTGCGCACCTACGGCGTCGGCGCCCAGATCCTGAAGGCCCTGGGCGTGCACCGCATGAAGCTGCTGGGCAGCCCGCGCCGCATGCCCAGCATGACCGGCTACGGCCTCGAAGTGACCGGCTTCGTCGCCCCCCCTTCCTGCTGAACGACGGAGGCACGCGATGCAAGATTCCGAACAAGGCCGGCCCGGCTTCGAGGGCGCACTCGACGGTAGCGAGCTCAGCATCGCCATCGTGCAGGCACGCTTCAACGACGCCATCACCTCGGCCCTGGCCAGCGCCTGCCTGGCCGAGCTGTCGGTGCTGGGCGTGCCGGCCGAGGCCATCCGCCACGTGACCGTGCCCGGCGCGCTGGAGGTGCCGCTGGCCCTGCAGGCGCTGGCCGAGAGCGATGACTACGACGCGCTGATCGCACTGGGCTGCATCATCCGCGGCGAGACCTATCACTTCGAGCTGGTGGCCAACGAAAGCGGCGCGGCCATCACGCGCGTCGGCCTGGACCATGGCACTCCCATCGCCAACGCCATCCTCACCGTCGAGAACGAAGCCCAGGCCTGGGCCCGGGCCGAACCCAAGGGCCGCGACGCCGCGCGCGTTGCCGTCGAGATGGCCAACCTGCTGAAAGACATCGAGTGAACGCCACCCCCGCCAAGACCGGCAATCGACCCGGCGCCAAGCGCGCCCCCGCCAAGTCCGCCCGCCGCCGCTCGCGCGAGGCCGCCGTGCAAGGCCTGTACCAATGGCTGCTGACCGGCGAGGACGTCGGCGCCATCAACGCCCTCGGCCGCGAGCAGGAAGGCTATGCCAAGCTCGACGTCAAGCATTACGACGCGCTGTTGACCGGCTGCGTGAACGAGGCCGCCGACCTCGACGCCATCCTGTCCCGTCACGTGGACCGCCAGACCACCGAGCTCTCGCCCATTGAGCACGCCATTCTGATGATCGGCGCCTACGAGCTCAAGCACTGCATCGACATCCCCTACAAGGTCGCTATCAACGAGGCGGTCGAACTGGCCAAGTCCTTCGGTGGCACCGATGGTCACAAATACGTCAATGGCGTGCTGGATCGCGCGGCCGTCGACCTGCGCCCCGTCGAGGTCAGCGCGCGCCGATGAAGCTCGCCTCGCGGCTGGCCCGCATCGAGCCCTTCTACGTGATGGAGCTGGCCAAGGCCGCGGCCCAGGCGGCGGCCGGTCCGCTGTGTGATCCCGCCCGCGGCGGACGGCGCATGATCCGGCTGCATGTCGGCGAGCCCGATTTCGGCGCCTCGCCGGCAGTGCGCGATGCCGCCGCCCGCGCCGCGCAGGGCCCCACGCCCTACACCGACTCGCTGGGCCTGCCTGCACTGCGCGAGGCCATCTCGCGCTGGTATGCGCAGCGGTTCGGCCTTGTCATCGCCCCTGAACGCATCGCCATCACGGCCGGCGCATCGGCCGGCCTGCAGCTCGCCTGCCTCGCCCTCTTCGAGCGCGGCGACGAGGTGTTGATGCCCGACCCGTGCTATCCCTGCAACCGCCACTTCGTGGCGGCCACCGACGCGACGCCTCGCCTGCTGCCCACCGGCGCGGCCGAGCGCTTCCAGCTCGGTGCCGGCCAGGTGCGCGAGGCCTGGACACCGGCCACGCGCGGCGTGCTGCTGGCCTCGCCCAGCAACCCCACCGGCACCTCCATCGCGCCCGAGGTGCTGGCCGACATTGCCGGCTTTGTGCGCAGCCAGGGTGGCGTCACGGTCGTCGACGAGATCTACCTGCCGCTGAGCTACGAGGAGCATTTCGGCCACAGCGCGCTGGCCCTGGGCGACGACATCGTCTCGGTCAACAGCTTCTCCAAGTACTTTGGCATGACGGGCTGGCGGCTGGGCTGGCTGGTGCTGCCGCCTGCCCTGGTGCCGGCCATCGAGCGGCTGGCGCAGAACTTCTACATCTGCCCGTCCACGCTGGCGCAGCTTGCGGCGCTGGCCTGCTTCGAGCCCGAATCCATCGGCGAGTACGAGCGTCGTCGCGCCGTGCTGAAACAGCGCCGCGACTACATCGTGCCGGCGCTCGATGCGCTGGGCCTGAGCGTGCCGGTGCCGCCGGACGGCGCCTTCTACGCCTGGATGGACGTCAGCCGCCACCACCCCGACAGCTGGACGTTCGCTCATGAGCTGCTGCAGCGGGCCCAGATCGCGCTGACGCCGGGTCGCGACTTCGGTGTCGCCGACCCGCAGCGCTGGATGCGGCTGTCCTTCGCCTCGTCCATGGAGGACCTGGAAGAAGCCGTCGCCCGCCTGCGCGAGGTGCTGGCGTGAGCTTCGAGTTCCCGATCCGGGTCTACTGGGAAGACACCGATGCCGGTGGCATCGTCTTCTATGCCAACTACCTGAAGTTCTTCGAGCGCGCCCGCACCGAGTGGCTGCGCGCGGCCGGCGTCGAGCAGCACCAGCTGCGCGAGGATACCGGCGTCATCTTCGTCGTCGCGGCCACCAGCCTGCGCTATCTCGCGCCGGCCCGGCTCGACGACCTGCTGACCGTCACCGTCGAACCCCTGCCCGCCGGCCGTGCCAGCCTCGTCGTTCGCCAGCGCGCGCTGCGCGGCGACACGCTGCTGTGCGAAGGCGAGATCCGCATCGGTTGCGTGCGCGCCGACGACCTGAAACCCCAACGCCTGCCCGACACCGTCGTCGCGGCGATCACTGCATGAACCAAGAACTCTCCATCGTCTCCCTGATCCTGCATGCCAGCTTCGCGGTGCAGCTCGTCATCGCGGGCCTGCTGCTCGTGTCGCTGGCGAGCTGGAGCGTCATCTTCGGCAAGCTCATCGGTCTGGGCCAGATCAAGCGCCGCAACGACGCCTTCGAGGCCGAGTTCTGGAGCGGCAAGAACCTCAACGACCTCTACCAGTCGGTTGGCAGCCGCCAGGACGGCGCGCCGCTGGAGCGCATCTTCGCGTCCGGCATGCGCGAGTTCCTGAAGCTGCGCGAGAAACGCGTCACCGACGCCGGTGCCCTGCTCGACGCGGCGCGCCGCGCCATGCGCGCCAGCTTCCATCGCGAGCTGGATGCGATGGAGAGCAACCTGTCCTTCCTCGCCTCGGTCGGTTCCGTGTCGCCCTACGTGGGCCTGTTCGGCACCATCTGGGGGATCATGCACGCCTTCGTGGGCCTGTCCAACCTGACGCAGGTGACGCTGGCCACCGTGGCCCCCGGCATTGCCGAGGCGCTGGTCGCGACGGCCATCGGCCTGTTCGCCGCCATCCCGGCCGTGCTGGCCTACAACCGCTTCGCGCGCCAGATCGACCGCAGCGCGATCACGCTGGAGACCTTCATCGAGGAGTTCTCCAACATCCTGCAACGCAACGCGACGCAGCACTGATGGCCACCGTCTCCTCCCGTGGCGGTCGCCGGCGCCGCACGATGAACGAGATCAACATGGTCCCGTTCATCGACGTGATGCTGGTGCTGCTCATCATCTTCATGGTCAGCGCACCGCTGATCACGACCGGCCTCGTGGACCTGCCCAGCGTGGGCAAGAGCCGCCAGCAGCCCGAGCATGTCATCCAGGTCATCGTCGGCACCGACGAGAAGCTCAAGATCAAGGTCGACCAGCTGGAGCCCGAGTCCATCCCGGTCAACCGGCTGGCCGAGCGCGTCAAGAAGGCCCAGGGGAGCGACGCGAACAACCCCGTCGTCATCTCCGCCGACAAGAACGTCAAGTACGAGGCCGTCGTGCAGGTCATGGACTCGCTGCAGCGCGCCGGCATCCAGCGCGTCGGCCTGGCCGTGAAGAGCGGCGCGTCCAGCCAATGATCGATCGATGAGCGTCGCGACCCTGCGTCCCCCTGAAGCCGCCGGCCTGGGCCGCGGCCTCGTGCTTGCGCTGATCGCGCACGGCCTGCTCATCCTCGCGTTGAGCTACGGCCTGCATTGGCGCAGCGACTCGTCGGCTGCCTTCGAGGCCGAGTTGTGGTCGGCCGTACCGCAGGTCGCCGCACCCCGCGAGGAGGCCCCGCCGGAGCCCGAGCCTCAGGCCCAGCCCAAGCCCGATCTGAAGGCGCAGCAGCGCGCGGCCGAGGAAGCCGCCGCCGAGCAGCGCGAAGCCGAGATCGCGGTCGCCAAGGCCCGGAAGATCAAGGAAGAGAAGGCCCGCGAGGACGCCGCCAGACTCGAGCGCGAGAAGGTGGCCAAGGAAAAGGAAGCCAAGGAAGCCAAGGACAAGGCCGCCAAGGAGAAGGCGGCCAAGGAAGAGCAGGACCAGCGCAAGAAGCTCCAGGACGCCAAGGCGGCGAAGGAGGCCAAGGAGGCCGATGCCCGCCGGGAGGCGCAGCGCCAGGAGTTCCTGCGCCGCATCCAGGGGATGGCCGGCGGTACGCCGGGCTCGACCGGGGCGGCAGCGCAGAACTCCGCGCCGTCGGCGGGCTACGCGGGCCGCATCAAGGGCAAGATCCGCCCGCTCATCATCTACTCGGACGACGGCGCCGCAAACCCGACCGCCGAAGTGCAGGTTGCGCTGGGCCCCGACGGCCGCATCCTCGGCACCAAGGTGCTCAAGGCCAGCGGCGACGGCGATTGGGACCGCGCCGTGCTGCGCGCCATCGAGAAGGCCGAGACGCTGCCCCGCGACGTCGACGGCCGCGTGCCACCGGTGCTGATCCTCAGCTTCCGCCCACGCGAATAAACCGGTCGACGGACCAGCGGCCGGAGCCGAACAATGCGATCACCAGGGCCAACACACCCCACAGCATGTGCTGGGCCTGGGCGACTGGCGTGAAATCCTCGCTCATCAGCGAAAGCGCCGCCATCAGGTTCACGACGAACAGGCTCGCGCCGGCGAAGCGCCCGGCCAGCCCCAGCACCAGCAGCACCGGCAGCACCAGCTCGCCCGTCGTGCCCATGTAGGCGGCCAGCGTGGGCGGCAGCAGCGGCACCTGGTAGTAGTCGTGGAACAGGGCCAACGTCGACGACCAGTCGCGCAGCTTGGTCAGGCCGGACATGAAGAAGATCCGGGCCACATAGAGCCGTGCCGCCAGTAGGGCCAGGGACTGCAACTGGCTCAGCAGCGCCTCCAGGGGCGCCGGCAGCCGCGTGGGCGCCAGGCCCGGGTCGGTGAAGGCGCGCAGCGTGCGGGAGATCAGGGTGTTCATGGCGGCTTGCTCCGTTCCGGTGGTGTGGTCCCGACCGCTTGCAGCCAGGTCTTCTGCAGCGCGGCTTGCAGCCAGGCGCCGAAGTCGAAGTCGGTCTCGGCGCCGGAACCTTTCACCTCGGCGGCCGCAAGCGCGTCGGCCAGGCTGGCGCCATCGAGCAGGCAGCGCATGAAGACCGCCTCGGCCGCCGGCAGGGCCTGCCACTGCCCACGCCAGCCCTGGCGCCAGACCAGCACCGGGCCGCCCGCCTGCGCCAGCATCGCGACGCCGGGGCGCAGACGCAGCCACAGCGCTTCGGGCGGCGTATCGCCGAGCAGCTGGAGCGAGTCGGCGTCCAGCGCGACATCCCCAGCCCGCTCGGCCTGGTGCAAGGCCCAGTCCAGTCGTGCCAGATCGGGCAGGCCCGAGGCTTCGCCGGCGCGTTCGACGAGAAAGCCGGCCAGCGCTCCGCCCCATTCCCCGAGGTCGCCGCATTCGGGCGGACGTGCACGCCAGAAGGTCCAGGCCAGCGCCGCGAACTCGGCCTCGCCGAGGGCGTCGCGCAGCCGGCCGAAGGGCACGGCCAGCGCCCGGTCGGACAGCGCCACCAGGTTGCCGCGGTAGGCGGCCAGGCCGCGCTGGCCGCCGCTCAGCCCGGCGGGCGGCTCGCCACGGCCCAGCAGTGCATCGAGCAAGGCCTGTTGCCGGGCCTTCATGGCTGCACCGCCCTCGCCCGCTCGGCCTCCGCGAGCAGCACGTGCAGTTCGGGCAAGTCCTGGTCCCATTCGATCAGCGTCGGCGTCGGCCCGAAGCGCGCGATGGCATGCGCGTGGACGCGCCACACCTCGTCGCGCACGCGGCTGCCGTGGTCGTCGATGACGAGGCCGTCCTCGCGCTCGCAATGCCCGGCCAGGTGCATCTCGCCGACGCTGCCGGGGCGAATCGCATCGACCCAGCGCATCGCCTCCCGCGCCGCGGCCTCGGGCCCGTGGCCCGCGTTGCGCGCGTTGACGACGAGGTTGTTGACGTCCAGCAGCAGGCCGCAGCCGCTGCGCCGCGTCAGTTCGTTGAAGAACTCGGGCTCGGCCAGCGTGTCCCCGCCCCAGCCCACGTAGGCACTGATGTTTTCGACCAGCATGGGCCGGCCCAGGCGTTGCTGCACCGCGTCCACATGGCGGGCCAGCAGCGCCAGCGACTCGTCGTTGAACGGGATGGGCAGCAGGTCCGCCGCGTGCAGTCCCGAGCCGACGCGCGCGAAGCAGGCGTGGTCGGACACCCAGGCAGGTTGCACCCGTTCGACGAGGCGGGCCAGGCGCTCCAGGTGCCAGTCGTCCAGCCCGACCGCGGAGCCCAGGCCCAGGCCCACGCCATGCAGGCTGACCGGGTAGGCCGCGCGACCGGCTTCCAGCACGGCCAGCGCGACGCCGCCGTCGGCGAAGAAGTTCTCCGAATGGACCTCGATGAAGCCGAGCGCGGGCCGCTGGGCCAGCAGGGCCTCGTAGTGGGGCTGGCGCCAGCCGACGCCCACGCAGGGCGTGGCCGGCACCCCGGCTTGCGGGTTCAAGTCGTCACTTCTTGGCCGGAGGCTTGGTCGAGCCGCCATCCTTCTCGCAGCTGCCCTTGGCGACGTACTTCCACTCGCCGGGGGACTTGTCGGCCTTGGCCAGGCCGGCGCAGGAGTGGGCGCCGGTGGCGCAGTCGTTCTGGCCGGCCTTGGCGATGCCATAGCACTTCTCCCTGGCGGCGTCGGCGGCCTGGGCCTGGGCAACGAGGCCCAGGGACAGGGCGGTGGCAAGGGCCGAGGACATGAGGGCTTGGTTCTTCATGGACAGGTCTCCGAAAGCTGAGGGGTGGTGAACTAAGCGGCCGATGATGCGGCGGCTGCGATGAAGTCGCAAGACACGCCCAGTCCTTACACTGCGCGCCGCCATGGCCGCCTCAACCGACTTCTGCCGCCAGATCGAGGCCTTGCGCCCCACCCTGCTGAAATACGCCCGGCTGCAGCTGCGCAATCCGGCCTGGGCCGAGGATGCCGTCTCCGAGACGCTGCTCGCCGCGCTCGAGAAGCCGCAGGCCTTTGCGGGCGCCAGCCAGCTCAAGACCTGGCTCATCGGCATCCTCAAGCACAAGCTCGTCGACCAGATCCGCCGCAACAGCCGCGAACTGTCGACGACGGCCGGTACCGATGACCGCGAGGACCTGGACGAGCTGCTGTTCGCCGCCGACGGGCATTGGCGTGAGACCCAGCATGACTGGGGCAACCCGGAGGATGCGCTGCGTCAGCTCGACTTCATGAAGGTACTGGAAGCCTGCGTCGAAAAACTGCCCGGCCAGCAGGGGCGGCTCTTCATGATGCGCGAATGGCTGGAGCTGGAATCCGACGAGATCTGTAAGGAACTGGCCATCACGCCGACCAACCTCTGGGTCATGCTGCACCGGGCCCGGCTGCGGCTGCGCGAATGCCTGCAGGCGGGCTGGTTCGACGCGGCATCCCATGGAGAAGCGCCTTGATCAAGCTGAAGATCACCTGCCGGGCGGCCACGCAGATCATCCTGCAGGCCGAGGACCGCCGCATGCCGCTGGCCGAGCGGCTTTCGCTGCGCCTGCATCACCGCATCTGCAGCAACTGCCGCCGGTTTGCCCGTCAGGTGCGGCTGATGCGCCTGGCCAGCGCACGCTGGCGGCAGCACCCGGTCGAGTGATCAGCTCGTGGGCGCGCCCTCGTCCGGCGCGGCCGACGCCGAGGCCTCCTCGCTTTCCAGCGCGATCGCCACGGCCAGCTGGATCGCGGCGATCTGCGCCGCCAGGCCCATGCTGGGCACCGAGGGCTGGGCGCGCGCTGCCTGCTCAGGCAAGGCCGGCACGTGGATGAAGCCGCTCCTGACCCCGCGGCCTGCCAGCCGATGCTGCAACTCGAAGAAGACCTGGTTGCAAACGAAGGCGCCGGCCGTGAGCGACAGCCCGGCCGGATGGCCGGCCGCGCGCAACCCGTTGCGTATGGCCTTGACGGGCAGCGTCGAGAAATAGGCCGCGGGCGCGTCGGGGCGCACCGGCACGTCCTGCGGGCGCTCGCCGGCGTTGTCGGGGATGCGGGCGTCGATCAGGTTGACGGCCACGCGCTCGATCGAGATCTCCGTGCGGCCGCTGGCCAGGCCCAGGGCGATGACGAGATCGGGCTTGAATAGGGTCAGCGCCGCCTCGAGCGCCTCGGGCGCGCCACCGAAGCTGGTGGGCAGGCAGCGCGCGTGCACGGTCGCGCCGGCGATGACGTGCCCCTGCAGCGAGCGCGCCACTTCCCAGGACGGATTGATGGCGTCGCCGCCGAAGGGCTCGAAGCCGGTGAGCAGGATGTTCATGCCGCCATTCTCGCGAATCGGCACGCCGCGCGCCTGCGTCGTTTGCACGGTGTTTCTCCAGGGGAGGCGAGTCACGACTGCCCTCCATAATCGCCGGCACTCCCTCTGCGCTTGCCCATGATCGACCCGTCCCAGCCCCTGTCGTGGCCCCACGGCGATGCCGCCCCTTCCGCTCCCGCCCCTGCCCCCGTCCCGGCGTCGGCGTCGGCGTCGGGCTTCTCCTGGCCCTGCCCACCCTACGCGGCGTATCCCCAGCCCCAGGTGCAACGCGGCCAGGAGGCCTGCGAGATCCTCGGCCTGAACAACAGCCGAAGCGCCGGCCAGCTGCTGCACCTGGACGTCGCCGAGCGCGTCGTGCAGATCAACGTGCCGCCGGCGCGCAACGGCATGCCGCTGAAGTTCAGCCAGTTCCGCGCCGTCAAGCTGCAGCGCCCGCTGACGGTGCCGCCGCGCGACGCTGGCGACGCGAACTCGCCCCTCAGCGTGGACCAGCGCCCGCGCTCGGAGTTCCGCATCGTCTTCAACGGCGGCGACGAGCTCAAGGGCGTGACCATAGGCCACCACCACGACGGTCTGGGCCTGTTCCTGTTCCCGCCCCTGTCCGGCGATGACGACTCGGTGCGCCGTGTCTTCGTGCCTCGCGAGGTGCTGGCGCATTTCGAGATCGGCGAGCGCATCGGGGACATGCTGCTCAAGGACGAACTCGTCACCCCAGAGCAACTGAAGGCAGCCGCCGTCGAGCAGACCGGCCTGCGCCGGCGCCGCGTCGGCGATATCCTGGTCGAGCAGCAGGTCGTCACGGCCGAGCAATTGCTGCAAGCCATCGAGCAACAGGCCAAGATGCCCATGGTGCGCATCGGCGAAGCGTTGCTCGCGCTGGACCTGGTCACGCCCCAGCAGCTGGACCAGGCCCTGATGCAGCAGCGCGAGGACCGCTCCGTGCCACTGGGCGAGTTGCTGGTGCGCAAGGGAGTCATCAGCCGAGCGCAGCTGCAGTCGGCGCTGGCGCGCAAGATGGGCTACCCGGTCGTCGACGTCGAGAAGTTCGCCATCGAGCCCGACGCGGTCCGCAAGCTGCCGCATGCGGTGGCCAAGCGCCTTGAGGTGCTGCCGCTGGTGCTGCGCGAGGGCCGCCTCATCGTCGCGATGGAAGACCCGACGCGGCGCGACGCCCTCGACGAGGTCGAGTTCATCACGCAGCTCAAGGTCGTGCCGACGCTGACCAAGCTGGGCACGCTGCAGTTCGCCATCCCTGCATCCTTCGACCGCTACGGCGCCGATGCGCTGCCGCGCAGCAACACCGACCCGCTGCCCGACTTCCAGCCTGACTTCGCGCTGGACAGCTCCAACAAGCTCATCGAGAGCCTGGAGCGGGACAGCAGCGAGCGCGCCACGCGGGAAGAGGAATCGACCATAGAGCAGAGTGACAACTCGCTGGTCCGCCTCATCAACTCGATGATCATCGAGGCGCATGGCCAGGGCGTGTCCGACATCCACATCGAGACCTACCCGGGCCGCGAGAAGCTCAAGATCCGCTTCCGCCGCGACGGCGTGCTGCAGCATTACCTGGAGCTGCCTCACACCTACCGTAATGCAATGATCGCGCGCATCAAGATCATGTGCGATCTCGACATCTCCGAGCGCCGCAAGCCGCAGGACGGCAAGATCAACTTCGGGCGGTTCTCGGCCCAGCACAAGCTGGAGCTGCGCGTCGCGACCATCCCCACCACCAACGGGCTGGAGGACGTCGTCATGCGCCTGCTGGCCAGCAGCAAGCCAATGCCGCTGGACCGCATCGGCCTGAGCGCGGCCAACCTCGCGGCCCTGCGGGCGGCCGTGGCCCGGCCCTATGGCATGGTGCTTTGCGTGGGTCCCACCGGCTCGGGCAAGACGACGACGCTGCACTCGGCGCTCAGCCACATCAACACGCCCGAGCGCAAGATCTGGACCGCAGAGGACCCGGTCGAGATCACCCAGGCCGGCCTGCGCCAGGTGCAGGTGAACCCCAAGATCGACTGGACCTTCGCCAAGGCGCTGCGCTCCTTCCTGCGCGCCGACCCCGATGTCATCATGGTCGGCGAGATCCGCGACCAGGAGACGGCCGAGATCGCCGTCGAGGCCTCGCTGACCGGCCACCTGGTGCTGTCCACGCTGCACACCAACAGCGCGCCCGAGACCATCACGCGTCTGCTGGACATGGGCATGGACCCGTTCAACTTCGCCGACTCGCTGCTGGCCGTGCTGGCCCAGCGCCTGGTGCGACGCAGCTGCACGGCCTGCCAGACGGCCGAGCCCATGACCGAGGTCGAGCTCGGCGAGCTGCTGGACGACTACCTCCACGTCTTCCCGGCCGGCGCACGGCCCGACCGCCTCGCGCTGACGGCGGAGTGGACCCGGCAGCATGGCCGGGATGGCCGGCTGATGAAGTTCACCAGCCCGGGCTGCCCCGCCTGCGGCAACAGCGGCTACAAGGGCCGCGCGGGCCTGCACGAGCTGCTGACCGTGTCACGGGACACCCGCCGCATGATCCAGACCGGTGCCCGCGCCGAGGAGCTGCAGCAGACCGCATTGGCCGAGGGCATGCGCTCGCTGCGCCAGGACGGTATCGTCAAGGTGCTGCAGGGCGTCACCACCATCGCCGAAGTCCACGCCACCAGCAACAGCTAGCCATGACCGAAGCCGACGCCGCAGCCGCTCCCCGCCCAAAACTGCGTCTCGGCGACGTCCTCGTCGAGCAGCAGCTCATCTCGGCCGAGCAGCTCGGCCAGGCGCTGGAGCTGCAGCGCGCCACCGGCAAGAAGCTGGGCCGCCTGCTCATCGAGGCCAACCTCATCTCCGAGGAGGCGCTGGCCCATGTGCTGGCCCGCCAGCTGCGCGCGCCCTTCGTCAACCTGAAGACCTTCCCGCTCAAGACCGAGCTGGTGCGGCTGCTGCCCGAGACGCCGGCGCGGCGCTTTCGCGCGCTGGTGCTGGAAGAGCGCGGCGACACCCTGCTCGTCGCCATGGCTGACCCGCTGGACCTGTTCGGCTTCGACGAGCTGGCCAAGATCCTGAAGCGCCGCCTGGCCATGGCCGTCGTCGCAGACAGCCAGCTCGCTGCCGTCTACGACAAGCATTACCGCCGCAGCGACGAGATCTCGGGGCTGGCCAAGGCGCTGGAGAAGGACATCGGCGACGCGGTGGACTTCGGCGCGCTGCAGGCCAGCGTGGGCCAGGAGGGCGCGCCCGTCGTGCGGCTGCTGCAATCGGTGTTCGAGGATGCGACGCGGGCCGGCGCCTCCGACGTGCACATCGAGCCCCAGGAGGGCGAGCTGCTGATCCGCAACCGGGTCGACGGCATCCTGCAGACGCTCACCCAGGCCGACAAGCGCATCGCCCCGGCCCTGGCCCAGCGCCTGAAGCTGATGGCCGGCCTGGACATCTCCGAGAAGCGCCTGCCCCAGGACGGCCGCTTCACTCTGCGCCTGTCGGACCGCACGCTGGACGTGCGCCTGTCCACCATGCCCAGCCAGTACGGCGAATCCGTGGTCATGCGTCTGCTGGGCCAGGGCACGTCCTTGCGCCGCCTGGCCGACCTCGGCATGCCCGAGGACATGCTCAGGCGGTTCCGGGACCTGCTGGCGCGCGACGCCGGCATGATCCTGGTCACCGGCCCCACCGGCTCCGGCAAGACCTCGACGCTCTATGCCGCGCTGGCCGAGCTGGATGCCGAGAAGCTGAAGATCATCACGGCCGAGGATCCCATCGAATACCGCCTGCCCGGTCTGACCCAGGTGCAGGTCAACGACCGCATCGAGCTGGACTTCGCCAAGGTGCTGCGCGCCGCGCTGCGCCAGGACCCCGACGTCATCCTCGTCGGCGAGATGCGTGACGCCGAAACGGCCGAGATCGGCCTGCGCGCGGCCATCACGGGCCACCTGCTGCTGTCCACGCTGCACACCAAGGACACCGTGTCCACGCCCTTCCGGCTGCTGGACATGGGCGCCCCGCCCTTCATTGTGGCCACGTCGCTGCAGGCCGTGCTGGCCCAGCGCCTGCTGCGCGGCGTCTGCAGGCATTGCGCCGAGCCGCACCTGGCCACGCCGCAGGAGCAGGCCTGGATCCACGAGGTGCAGGCCCTGAACGGGGAGCCGCCCGCCCCGGTGGCCAGCGTCAAGGGCCGCGGCTGCTCCGAATGCAACGGCACCGGTACCCAGGGACGGCGTGGCATCTACGAGATGCTGGAAATCGACCCCGACATGGCCCTGGCCATCCAGAAGAGCGATGCCGGCGCCTTCCTCGCCGCGGCGCGCCGTGCCCTCAAGGGCAAGACGCTGGCCGACCGCAGTCTGGCCCTGGTGCGCGAGGGCCAGACCTCGCTGGCCGAGGCGGTGCGCATCAGCGTGGATGCCGACTGAGCGCCGGATGAGCAACTTCACGTTCAAGGGGCGCAACACCCGCGGCGAGCTGGTGGAAGGCATCGTCGACGCGGCCAGCAGCGACGCCGTCGCCGCCCAGCTGATGGCCGGCGGCGTCGTGCCCGTCAGCATCGAGGCGACGCCGGAGGCCGTCGGCGTCGCGGGGGGCGGCGGCTGGCTGCAGGCGCTGCTCGCCAAGCCTGTCACGCAGGAGGACACGCTGGTGCTGACGCGCCAGCTCTACACGCTGCAGAAGGCTGGCGTGCCCATCCTGCGCTCCCTCGCCGGCCTGGAGGCGTCCACCAGCCATGCCGGCATCGTCAGCCTGCTGCGGGACGTGCATGCCAGCCTGGACCAGGGGCGCGAGCTGGCCACGGCCTTCGCCCGCCATCCGAACGTGTTCAGCAGTTTCTACGTCGCGATGACCCGCGTCGGCGAGCTGACGGGCCGGCTGACCGAGGTCTTCCTGCGCCTGGCCCAGCACCTGGAGTTCGAGCTCGACACCCGCGCCCGCATCAAGCAGGCCCTGCGCTACCCGCTGATGGTCGTCGTCGCGATGGGCGTTGCGCTGATCATCATCAACCTCGTCGTGCTGCCCAAGTTTGCCGACGTCTTCGCGCACTTCAAGAGCGAGCTGCCGCTGATGACGCGCCTCCTGCTCGGCTTCTCGGGCTGGACGGTGAAATGGTGGCCCCTGGTCGCCGCCGGCGGCATCGCGCTGGCACTGGCCTGGCGCAACGGGGTCGCCACCACCGGCGGCCGCTACGCCTGGGATCGCTTCAAGCTGCGCCTGCCCATCGTCGGAGACATCGTCCTCAAGGCCACGCTGGCCCGCTTCGCGCGCAGCTTCGCGCTGGCCAGCAGTGCGGGCGTGCCCATCAGCCAGGCCCTGACCGTCGTCGCCCAGACGGTGGACAACGCCTACATCGGCGCCCGCATCGAGCAGATGCGCGACGGCGTCGAGCGCGGCGAGAGCATCTCGCGCTGCGCGACCGCCACTGGCGTCTTCACGCCCATCGTGCTGCAGATGATCGCGGTGGGCGAGGAAACCGGTGAGCTGGACGCGTTGATGACCGAGATCGCGCAGATGTACGAGCGCGAGACCGACTACGCCGTCAAGGGACTGTCCGCCGCCATCGAGCCCATACTGCTGGTCGTCATCGGCTTGCTGGTGCTGATGCTGGCGCTGGGCGTCTTCCTGCCGCTGTGGAACCTCAGCCGGGCCGCCATGGGGCGCTGACCGCGGCCGTGAAGCCTGCAACGGTTTTCCAGGCGACAGGGGGCGTCCACACAATTTGTGCGCTTTTCACTTCTCATTGCTGACCCGTTAGCCGATATTCCCGCCACCCCCGGACCACAGCGCGCCGCGCAGGAAGGCACCCATGAACAAGTCTCAGCAAGCCGGCTTCACCCTGATCGAGCTGGTGATGGTCATCGTCATCCTCGGCGTGTTGGCGGCCGTCGCGCTGCCCAAGTTCGTCAGCGTGGATGCCGATGCGCGGGCGGCCGCCCTCAATGGCGTGGCCGGCGCGCTGAGCTCCGGGTCCGCGGTCAACTACGCTTCCCGCAAGGCCAACAACACCAAGGGCGTCGCGGTGGCCAACTGCAGCGACGTCGAGAAGACCATGCAAAGCTACAACGGCACGCCTGGCACCGGCCTGCCCAGCAGCAGCTACACGATCACCGCGGCCGCCATCACCGCGGACAACACCGTGTCGTGCACTCTGACGCAATCAATCAACGGCAACACGGCGACCACAACCTTCACCGCCACCGGTATCTCCTGAGCACATGCCACGCAACCCGCGTGGCTTCACGCTGATCGAGCTCATCCTCGTCGTCGTGATCACGGCCGCCCTGGCAGTGTTCGCCCTCCCCAAGGTGGTGGACACGACGCTGTGGCGGCTGCGCTCGTTTGGCGACGACCTGCAGGCCCGTCACCAGGCCATGCTGCGCCTGGCCCTGCAGCAGCGCCGGCCCATCGTGGCCACCCTCACCGGCAGCGGCGTCAGCTGGGCCTACGCCGGCGGCGCCGTCATCGACACCCTGCCCTGCCCGGCGACCGAGAGCCCCTGCATCGCCGAGGGCGGCAGCCGCTCGGTGACCTTCAACAGCGGCAACAGCGGCGCGACGGCCACCGGCACGGGCGCGGCGATGAGCGCCACCGTCGCCTATGGGAGCTACAGCCAGGCCTACCGCATCGAGACGGACACGGGTCTGATTTATCCAACGCCTTGAGGTTTCGAAGGTGCCCGGCTCGGCTAGCATTTCGCGCATGCCGGCCATGCACCTCAGGCGACGCCCGCGCGGCCTGACCCTGATCGAACTGCTGCTCTTCGTCGTCGTGGTCGGCGTCGCCCTGAGCGCGCTGCTGCAGGTCTTCGTCGCTGCCACCCAGGCCAGCGCCGACCCCATGATCCGTCGCCAGCAGCTCGCCATTGCCGAGTCGCTGCTGCGCGAGGTCGAGCTGATGCCCTTCACCTGGTGCGACCCGACCGACACGAAGGTCGCGACGGCCGGCTCCGCGGCGGACTGCGCGACGCTCCCGGAAGCCAGCGGCCCCGAGGCCGGCCAGACCCGCTACGGTCCGTCCAATTTCTTCAACAACGTCAACGACTACGCCGGCTTCTCCATGAGCGGCATCCGCGACGTGACGAACGCGGCCGTCGCCGGCCTGGGCGGCTACGGCGCCGCGGTGGACGTCACCGCGGCCGCGCTGGACAACGTCGCCGCCGGCGCGGCACTGAAGATCACCGTCACCGTCACCGCGCCGGACGGCAGCAGCCTGAGCTTGCAGGGCTGGCGCACCCGCTACGCGCCCAACGCGCCGGACTGAGCATGAGGGCAGAACGCGGCTTCACGCTGATCGAGTCGGTGATGGTCATCGCCATCACCGGTGTCGTGATTGCCATCGTGGCCGTCTTCATCGCGCCCGCGACGACGGCCTATTTCTCGAGCTCAGCGCGCGCCCAGCTCGGCGACGAGGCCGACACCGCACTGCGCCGCATCGGCCGTGACCTGAGCCGGGCCCTGCCCAACAGCGTCCGCGTTTCAGCCAGCGCGCTGAGCGTGGAGCTGATCCCGGTCAGCGGCGCAGCGCGCTATGCGACGGAGTCAGGCAACCCGCTGAAGTTCGGCGTCGTCGACGCGGGCTTCGACATCGTCGGACCGCCGCTCACGCTCAGCCACGCCAGCCAGCAACTGGCCTGGTACAACCTCGGCGCCGGCACCCCCGACGCCGATGCCTACACCCTCAGCAACGTGCGCACCTCGACCAGCGCCGCCGGCAACGCCAGCAGCGTCGGCATCACCGGCGCGCCGCTGCCCAACCCGCTGCAGGCGCCGCCGTTCCGTGTCTACGCCATAGAGCCGCCCGTCAGCTACCGCTGCGACCTGGCGGCCGGCACGCTGACGCGCTACAGCGGCTACGGCTTCAACGCCGTCCAGCCCGACCCGCCTTCCGGCGGCAGCAGCGCCGTGCTGGCCCGCGACGTGACAGCCTGCCTCTTCGGCTACGACCCCGGTGCCGTTGCCGCCCGCTACGCCCTGGTCACGCTGCAGATCTCGCTGAGCCGCAGGGGCGAGACGGTCAGCCTCTACCATGCCGTCCACGCGGACAACCTGCCATGACCACGGCGCGCGGCTTCACGGCAATGACGATGCTGTTCATCCTGGTGGCGCTGGCGGCCCTGGGGGCCGCGCTGGCCTCGCTGAGCCAGCGCCAGCAGCTCGGCTCGGCGGGTGAGCTGGCGGCCGCGCGGGCCTACCAGGCCGCGCTGGCGGGGCTGGAATGGGGTAGTTGGCAAGTCTTGAGCGGCCCGGCCGGCACGCCCCAGCCGGCCTGCTTCGCCACCAAGAGCATTGCCCTGGCCGACCAGCTTGCCGGCTTCGCGGTCACCGTCAGCTGCACGCGCACGCCGTCCAGCGGCACCGTCAGCGACGGCGACCAGAATCTGGCCTTCTACGCGCTGCAGGCGACCGCCTGCAACCTGCCGGCCGGCGGCGCCTGCCCCAACGGGGCGACGGCAGAGCCCACCTACGTCGAGCGGCAACTGCTGCGGACGCTGTCCCGATGAAGAGCTCCGCCCTCCTCGTCTTCCTCGGCCTGCTGCTGGTGGCGACGCTGAGCCGCGCTGCGCCCAGCTATGTCGGCGCCAGCACCCAGGCCCAGTCGTCGCCGACCAACCTGATCTCGCTGACCCCGCCTCCCGGCCTGGCCGCGGGCGACATGATGCTGGCCGTGCTGGTGCAGCGTACCGGCAGCGTGCCGCTGGACCAGAACATGATCAGCGTGCCCACCGGCTGGGTGCTGGTGCGCAGCCAGGACGACGGCATCAACAACTCCATCGGCCTGTCCATCTACCGCAAGCAGGCCACCGCCTCGGAGCCGGCCAGCTACGACTGGAAGCTGGGCTCCACGGGCCGCGCCGCGGGCGCCGCGCTGGCCTTCCGCGGCGTGGACACGACGACGCCCATAGACGCCAGCGCCTCGCAGTCCAACGCCGCCTCCGCCACCTACACGGCGCCCTCCGTCCTGACGAGCACGGCCAGCGCCCTCCTCGTGGCCGTCCACACGGCCGTGAACGGCAATGGCAGCGTCGCCACCCCCAGCGGCATGACCCAGGCGGTCAACATCGGCACCAGCGCCGGCCCCAACGGCCTGGTGCTGGGCACCTCGTATGCCGCCCAGGCCGGCGCCGGGGCGTCGGGCAGCAAGCAGTCCAGCGGCAACGCGGTGCTGGCCAGCCTTGGGGTGCTGGTGGCGCTGCGCAGCGGCGGCCCCTCGAGCAGCACCGACCACTATGAGCTGTCCCTGCCCACCAGCAGCCTCACCTGCCTGCCCACGACGCTGACCGTCAAGGCCTGTGCCAACGCCAGCAGCCCCTGCACCAGCGTCGACACGACGGTCAACGGCAGCGCGGGGTTGAGCAGCAGCGCCGGCACGCTGGCCGGCAGTGTCGTCAGCTTCAGCAACGGCGTCGCGACGACCACGCTGAGCCTGCCGGCGGGCGCGGACGGCACGGCCGTGGCCGTGACGCTGAGCGGGGAGACCGTGCCTGCCGCCAACGGCCGGCAATGCTGTCCCAACGGCGGCAGCTGCAGCGCCGCCAACAGCTGCACCACCACCTTCAACCGGGCCGGCTTCATCATCTCGGCAAGTGCCGGCGGCGGCGTCGCCAGCCTGCCCACGCAAACGGCCGGTACAGCGTCCAGCGGCCTCTTCCTGCGCGCCGTGCGCAGCAACACGACGACCCAGGCCTGCGAGCCCGCGCTCAGCGGCAGTCGCAGCGTGAACTGGGCCTATCAGTGCAACGACCCGTCGACCTGCAGCGGCGGCAACCTGATGAGCGTCAACGCCGGCCTGCCCACCACCGTCCAGCGCAACGCCGCCGCCGCGGCGCTGGCCTACTCGGCCGTGGCGATGACGTTCGATGCCAACGGCAATGCGCCGTTCACGCTCAACTTCGCCGACGTGGGTCGCACGACCCTGTACTTCAACACCACCATCAACGGCGACCCGCTCAGCGGCGCCAGCAACGCCTTCGTCACGCGGCCCGGCGGCTTCACGGTCGACAGCGTCAGCAACGCCGCTGCCGCGCCCAACCCGGCCGCCGCGGGCCCTGGTGACGCCGTCTTCACGCAGGCCGGCGCGCCCTTCGGAGCCCGTATCACGGCCGTCACATCGGGCGGCGTCGCGACGCCCAACTTTGGCCGCGAGAACACGCCCGAGGGCGTGCTGCTGACGCCCGGCCTGGTGCAGCCGGCCGGAGGTGCGACCGGCACGCTAGGCAACGCCACGCTGGCCGGCGGGCAGTTCAGCGGCGGCAGCGCCAGCGTCGCCAATCTCAGCTACAGCGAGGTGGGCATCATGCAGATCACGGCCTCCACGGCCAGCAGCGCCGGCTACCTGGGCAGCGGCAGCGTGACGGGCACGCCCAGCGCCAATGTCGGCCGCTTCGTGCCGGCCGGCTTCGTGACCAGCGGCTTCGCCGTCACGCAGCGCAGCGATCTCGGCTGCAAACCAGCCTCCGACTTCAGCTACCTGGGCGAGAACTTCGTCGTGGCCTTCACGCTGACTGCGCTGAACACGGCCGGCGCGACCACGCAGAACTACACGGGCAGCTTCGCCAAGCTGGCCGTCGCGACGCCGGTCAACCTCAACCTGGCCGGCGTCGCCGGCGCGACGTCGTTCAAGGGCGCAGGGCTCCCCACCTCGGCCGGCAGCGGCAGCTGGAGCAGCGGCGTGGCCAACGTGCGTCTGACAGCCAACGCGGTCCGCGGCACCAGCCCCGGCGGCCCCTTCGACACGGCCCAGTTCGGCATCGCGCCCGTGGATGGCGACGGCGTCGGCATGCTGGCGCTGAACCTGGCCACCAGCCCGCCCTCGACCACCGTCGACCGCAGCCTGCTGGGGCAAGTCCGGCTGCGATACGGCCGCCTGCGCTTGCAAAATGGCATGAGTGCCCCCAACCGCGCGCTGACCCTGCCGCTGACGGCCCAGTACTGGGACAGCGGTCTCGCCGCCTACAGAACCAACACCTTGGATTCCTGCACCAGCGTCAGCGCCGCAAACCTGAGCTTCGGCAATTTCCGACCGAAGCCGCTGGGCGTCAGCATGAACCCGGCCAGTGTCACCGTGGACCCCGTCAACGGCAGCTTCATCACGCTGACTCAGAGCAGTGGCGCGCGCCTCAGCGTCGACGTCGCCATCGCCCTGGACGCCGCCTCGCCGCCGCCCGACCAGTCCTGCCTCGCCAAGGCGGGCTGGGCCCCCACGACGCCGGCAACGCAGGGCGCCAACCTGGCGAGCCTGCGCGGCAACTGGTGCGGCGCCAGCAACGACCCCGGCGCCCGAGCGAGCTGGGGGCTGTACCGCGGCAGCGACGGCGTCCTCTACCAGCGGGAGAACTTCTGATGCGCTGGCCCTGGTCCCCGCGCAGCAGCTCCCAGCGCCTGCTGCTGCGCCTGGCGGGCGGCCGGCAGGCCTTCGTGCTGACCGATGGCGCGCCGGGCGAGGCCCCGGTGCGGCTGCTGCGCTGGGGCCTCGTCGACGCGGCAAGGCCCGTCCCAGCTGGCGAGGCCATCGCGCTGCTGGACCCGGCAGACTACAGCATCCTCAAGGTCGACACGCCCAACGTGCCGCAGGAGGAGCTCAAGGCCGCGGCGCGCTGGCAGATCAAAGAGCTGGTGGATGTGGATGTCGCCGAGCTGACGCTGGACGTCATGCATGTCGGCGGCGACATCCAGCGGGCGCAGCGCCAGCTCTTCGTCGTCGCGGCGCGCAACAGTGCCATCAAGGCCTTGACCGACGGCGCCGCCGGCCTGACCGACCAGGTTTCCATCGTGGACATCTGGGAGACGGCGTTGCGCAACCTGCTGGCCCTTCGGGCCCGGGCCGACGACCTCGCCGCGCGCGCCTGTGCGGCCGTTCTCATCGAAGAGGGGCAATGCCTGCTGGTCGTCTGCGCCGGCGACGAGCTCTTCTACACCCGACGCATCGAGGCCGACCCCGCCCTGCTGGCCCGGGCGCGTGGCGAGCAGGCCGATGGCCCCGCCCCCGAGCTGCCGCTGGGCTTCGAGTACCAGCCCGGCGGTGACTTCGAAGGCGGCACCGCCCGGGAGTCGCCGCTGGTCGTCGAGCTGCAGCGCTCCATCGACGTCTGGGAGCGCAGCTGGCCCGAGCTACCGCTGGCGCGCCTGTACGCCGTCTCGGCCTCGAACGGCCCCGAGGTCGCTGCGCTGATCCAGCGCGAGCTGGGCCTGCGCACCGTGGCCCTGGACCCGCTCGCTGCCTTCGCCGCCGGCCACCCTGAGCCCGAGGGCGACGCCGCCCAGGCCCTGGCCGCCTGCATTCCCCTGCTGGGCGCCGCCCTGCGCACCGAGACCAGGCAGCTCTGATGCCGCAGCAGATCAACCTCCTCACGCCCATCCTGCTGGCCCCGAAGCGCTACTTTTCGGCGCTGACGCTGCTGCAGGCCACCGGGCTGCTGGTCGCAGCCGGCCTGGCGGCGGCAGCGTGGATGCAACAGCGCGACCGGCAGGCCGCGCTCGACCATCAGGCCTTGCTGGCCCGCTACGCCGCCGAGCGCCAGCAGCTGAGCGTGGCGCATGCGACGCTGCCCGCGCCGCAGGACGTCAACAGCCTGCAGCAGCAGCTGCAGCCGCTGGAGGCCGGCAACGCCCAGCGCCGGGCCCTGCTCGCCAGCCTGGGCAGCGAAGGCGGCCGCATGGCCGGCCAGCGCCATTCCGACCTGCTCGCCCTCATCGCCCGCAGCCTGCCGGAGTCCGCCTGGCTCAGCGAGCTGCACTACGCGCCTGGCCGGGTCGAGCTCATCGGCGGCACGCTGGACACCAGCGTGCTGCGGCCGTGGCTGGGCCAGCTCGGCGCGCACCCGCTGCTGGTCGGGCAGGAGCTTTCGGCGCTGCGCGTCGAGCGCAGGGGTGCGGCGGAGGGCGCCGTCGGCAGCCACCCCCTGCTGGAGCACGGCGGCCTGCTGGCCCAGAGCCCCCTGCCGGTCTGGGCCTTCCGGGTCGTCAGTGCGCCGGCGGCTGCGGCCAGCGCTGCTTCGGGAGGTGCACGATGAAGGCACAGACCGACCAGGCCCTGCTGCGCCGCTTGCGGGCCGCCTGGGAGCGCCAGGCTCAGCGCATCGATGCGCTGAGCCTGCGCGAGCGCAGCTTCCTCTTCCTGAGCCTGCTTGCCGTGCTGGCCGCGCTGTTCGATACGCTGGTACTGTCGCCGCATGCCGCGCGAACCGCACAGCGCCGCGAAGAGGCCGCGCGGCACGCCGCCGAGTTGGGCCAGATGCGTGATCAGTTCGTCGCCGCCAGCCAGGGGAGCAGCGACCCTGTCGCCCGGCTGCGTCGCCAGCTCGACGGCGCCCGTACCGAGCGCGCGCGCCTGGACGAGGCCTTGCGCCGCGCCGGCTCGGCCAGCGCCGGCGAGGGGCTGGCCGTCGTGCTGCAGCGCCTGCTGGCGCAGCAGCCGGGCCTCGTGCTGGAGCGCTTGCGACTGCTGGACGATGCGCCCGTCGCCGGCGAGCATCAGCCGGCGCTTGATGGCCTGAGCTGGCAGGGCGTGGAGCTGCAGGTGCAGGGCGGCTATCACGACGTCCAGCGTTATCTGCAGGCGCTGGAGCGCGAGCTGCCCGGCCTGCGCTGGGGCCAGATGCGCCTGAGCGCGGGCGGCGGCAACGAAGCGTCGCGCCTGCAGGCCGAGCTTTTCCTGCTGAAGGTGCATCCATGAGAGCCCCCGCGCTGTTGCCGCTGCTGCTGCTGCTGCTGGCGCTCGTGCCAGCCCGCGCCGACGAGCCCACCCGCGACCCGACCGCCTGGCCGCCAGCGCTGCGCAGCGCGCTGGCCGCCGCCGTGCCGGCGTCGGCCGCCTCCGGCGCCGAGGACGACAGGGCCATCCGCCAGGTTGTCTTCGCCGAAGGTCGCGGCTACGTCGTGCAGCGTGGCCGCCGCCATGGCGTCGGCGAGCGACTCGACGGCGCGCGCATCGAGCGCATCACCGAGCAGGCTGTCTGGCTGCGCGAGGCCGGCCAACTGCGCCGCGAGCCGCTGTACGGCGGCGTCGAGAAGCGCCCGCCCGCGCCGCCGCCCCCGGCCGCGTCGGCCGCCGCCGCCAGGAAATCCAAGGAGAAGCCATGAAGGCCCCCGCCCCCCGTCTCTTGCTGCTCAGCGCCGCCGTGCTGCTGGCGGGTTGCGCGGACAAGCCGCTGCGCGTGGCCCAGCCCAGCCAGGCGTTGCGCGAGGAGCTGCAGGCCCAACGCACGGTCCCGCCCGCGCTGGCGGCCTCCGTCCCTGCCGCGCCGTCCCAGCCTGCGCCGCCCCCCGCGCCCGCCCTGCCACCGGAGCCACGCTTCGACCTCATCGTCAACGGTGCGCCGGCCCGCGACGTCTTCCTGTCGCTGGTCAGCGACACGCGCTACAGCATGCTGGTGCACCCGGCAGTGGCAGGTCCGCTGTCGGTCACGCTCAAGGGTGTCACGCTGCGCGAGTCGCTGGACGCCATCCGCGAGGTCTACGGCTTCGACTATTCCATCGACGGCCGCCGCATCACCGTCTTTCCGCCGACGCTGCAGACCCGCGTCTTCACGATCAACGCGCTGGCCCAGCAGCGCAGTGGCCGCAGCGAGGTGCGCGTCTCCTCCGGCGCCGCGCCGGCTGGCTCCACCGGCAACACGGCCGCGGGCGTCTCCGGCAGCACCAACACCGTGCTGCAGCAGGAAAGCAGCCAGCTCAGCACCAAGGTCATGGCCGACTTCTGGAGCGAGACGAGCAATGCGCTGAAGGCTCTGGTCGGCGCCGGCGAAGGCCGCACCGTCATCACGAGCCCGCAGACCGGCACGGTTGCCGTGCGCGCCATGCCTGAGGAGTTGCGCCATGTCGAGGCCTGGCTGAAGGCGACGCGACTGTCCGTCGAGCGCCAGGTCATGCTGGAGGCCAAGATCGTCGAGGTCGAGCTGCGCGAGGGCTACCAGAGCGGCATCGACTGGTCGCGCGTCGGCGACCGCGGCGCCATCGGCCAGACCAGCGTCAACCCCTCCATCCCCACCGGCGTCAGCACCATCATCAACCCGCTGGTCAGCAACACGCGCGGCCTGCCGGTGCTGTCCACCGGCACGCAGAGCCCCGCCTGGCCCGACCTCATCCCCCTGCCCTCGGCGGGCGGTGGCAGCTTCGGCCTGGCGCTGTCCCGCGGCGGCTTCCAGGCACTGCTGAGCTTCATCGAGAGCCACGGCGACACGCAGATCCTGTCCAGCCCGCGCATCGCCACGCTGAACAACCAGAAGGCCGTGCTCAAGGTCGGCACCGACGACTACTTCATCACCGGCATCAGCGGCAGCAACAGCAACAGCAGCACAAACAGCACCGGCACCAACGGCGTGGTCAACCAGATCCCGACCTTGACGCTGACGCCATTCTTCAGCGGCGTCGCGCTGGACGTGACGCCGCAGATCGACGCAGCCGACATGATCACGCTGCACGTCCACCCCTCGGTCTCCAACGTGACCGAGAAGGTCAAGCAGGTCGACCTCGGTTCGGTCGGCAACTTCCGCCTGCCGCTGGCCAGCGCCAGCGTCAACGAGAGCGACACCGTCGTGCGCATCCCCGACGGCCACATCGTCGCCATCGGCGGCCTGATGCAGATGGAGGCGACGCGCCGAGGCTCGGGCCTGCCCGGCGCCGACAGCAACCCGCTGACGTCCATGCTGTTCGGCAACCGCGCCAACAACGGCCGCAAGCGCGAGCTGGTGGTCCTCCTCAAGCCCAGCATCATCCGCAGCGCGGAGGACTGGGAGCAGCACAATCGCCTCGTCAGCGAGTCGCTGGACGACACGGAGAGCCGGTCGCGGCGTGTGATCCGCCTGGACGGGGCGGCGGAGGTTCGTCCGCCGAAGTAGTCAGGCCTGGATTCGCAGCGGCCGCTCGCCGGTCGGCGTGACACGGCCCACGACAGCCGCCGCATCGAATCCGTGACGGGCGAAGGTGGCCAGCACCGCATCCACGGCGCCCGGCTCGCAGGACACCAGCAGGCCACCGCTGGTCTGGGGGTCGGTCAGCAGCGCGCGATCCTCTGCGGCGAAGCTCTCGGGCAGTTGCACGTCGCCGCCATAACCGGCCCAGTTGCGCCCCGACGCGCCGGTGACGAAGCCCCGCTCCGCCAGCTCGCGCACGCCCGCCAGCAGCGGCACCGTGCGCCAGTCCAGCTCCACCGTGCAGCCGGCGCCGCGCGCCAGCTCCAGCGCATGGCCGGCCAGCCCGAAGCCGGTCACGTCGGTCAGCGCATGCACGCCCGGCAGCGCCGCGAGGTCCGGCCCCGGCGTGTTCAGCCGCGTCGTCGTCGCGATCATGCGGGCATAGCCCTCGGCGTCGAGCTGCTCTTTCTTCAGCGCCGCGCTCAGGATGCCCACGCCCAGCGGCTTGCCCAGCACCAGCATGTCGCCGGGCCGCGCATCGGCGTTGCGCTTGACGCGCTTGGGATGCACCAGGCCCAGCGCGACAAGGCCGTAGATGGCCTCCACCGAGTCGATGGTGTGGCCACCGGCGATGGGGATGCCCGCCGCGCGGCAGACCGAGGCGCCTCCCTCCAGCACGCGGCCTATGGTCTGAGTGGACAGCACGTTGATGGGCATGCCCACCAGGGCCAGCGCCAGGATGGGCCGGCCGCCCATCGCGTAGACGTCGCTGATCGCATTGGTCGCTGCGATGCGGCCGAAGTCGAACGGGTCGTCGACGATGGGCATGAAGAAGTCCGTCGTCGCGATCAGGGCCTGTTCTTCGTTGAGCTGGTAGACGGCGGCGTCGTCGGCCGTCTCTATGCCCACCAGAAGCTCCTTGGGGATAGGCAGGGCCGTCGTGCCCTTCAGGATCTCGGACAGCACGCCCGGCGCGATCTTGCAGCCGCAGCCGCCGCCGTGGGACAGCGAGGTCAGGCGGGGTTCGTTGGAGGGGATGGGAGCATTCATGGCTGGGAGGTCTTGGCAAGCAGCGCACCGACGAGGCGGCGCAGCGTGCCCTGTTCGGCCTCGGGCGCGAACAGGGCGGCGCGCGGGCTGAGCAGGGTGGTCAGTCGGGGAAGCATATCGGCATCGTCGCGGGCACGGGCAAGCAGGGCCGCCAGGCCCTCGTCGTCGCCGGGTTCGAAGAGGCCCTCGTAGCCCTCGCCCAGCAGGCCCAGGTTGCCGTCTATGCGCGAAGCCAGCACCGGCGTGCCGCTGCGTATGGCTTCGATGACGACATGGGCGCCCCCCTCCATGAGGCTGGCATGCACCAGCACATGGGCGGCCTGGATGTGCCGTCGCACGGCTGCGTGCTCCATGCCGCCCAGCCAACGGAAGTTCGACTGCCCGGCCGCCAGCGCGGCGGCCTCCGCGCCCAGCGCCGGGTCCAGCGCGGCGCCGATGTGGTCGAGCCGTAGGTCGGACCGCCCGGCAAGGCGGCGAGCAGCACGCCAGTAGGTGCGAGGGTCCTTCTCGTCGCGCAGATGGCCCACCATGACGGCACGCAGATGCCGGTGGGTATGGACCCGCGGCGCGCGCGCCGCGCAGGACTGCAACACCACATGGGCCTTGGCCTGCAGCGCCGCCGGCAACTGGCGCGGGCCCAGCTCGTTCAGCACGACGAGGGCGTCGGCCAGCACCAGCGAGCGCTGGGCGCCGGCATCGCTGCCGATGTCGCGGTAGAGGTCAGTCCCGGTCATCACCAGCACCAGGGGACGCGCCGGATGGGCCGCGTGCCAGGCCGCGATGGACGCCGCCGAGCGGCGCGCATGTAGCGCGATCAGCAAGGACTCGTCGCCCCCGTCCCAGCGTTCGGCCAGGCGCACGCGGTAAGCTGGTCGCAGCAGCCGCGCCCAGCGGTGGGCCGTCTGCCAGTTGCCGTTGTGGGCCTGGGCCAGGGCCGGCGTCACGATGACGAGGGAATCACGATGCACGACAGCAGCCTAACCCGGGTCGCCCTGGATGCCCGTCGGGGCGGCCCCGAAGTGCTCGCCCGGGCGCTGGAAGCCAGCCGCGCCGACACGCTGGCCACCTTCGCCGCCTTGGCGCAGGCCCTGCCCCGGCTCGCCGTGCCGCTGCGCGCCGAGATCAACCCGCCGCTGTGGGAGCTGGGCCATGTCGGCTGGTTCCAGGAGTTCTGGGTCGGACGCAATCCCGAGCGGGGGCTGGGGCCGCGCGCCGACGCCCGTGCCCCGCGCCGGGCGCCGCTGCGCGCGAATGCCGACGCCCTCTACAACTCCGGCGAGGTGCCGCACGACAGCCGCTGGCAGCTCCCCCTGCCCGATGCCGCCGCGACGCGCGACGACCTCGCCCGCCAACTGGCCCAGACCCAGGCCCTGCTGCGCGAGGCCGGCGACGGCGACGACGCGCTCTACTTCTTCCGCCTCGCGCTGCTGCACGAGGACATGCACCACGAGGCCGCCCTCTACATGGCGCGCGGCCTGGGCCTGCCCGTCGTCGATGCGCGCTGGCAGCCACTGCCCCTGCCTGCACCGCCGGCAGCCCTGGAATTCGACGCGGGCCAATGGCGGCTGGGCAGCGACACCGACGCCGGCTTTGCCTTCGACAACGAGCTGGCCGGCCTCGACGTCGCGCTGCAGCCCTTCAGCATCGACGCCCAGGCCGTGCGCTGGGCCGAATACCTGCCCTTCGTCGAAGCCTGCGACCAGCCTGCGCCGCGCTATCTGCGCCGCGACGATGGCCGCTGGCAGTCATGGCGCCACGGCCAATGGCAGCCGCTGGACCTCTCCCTCGCCGCCTGCCATCTGACCCGCGACGAGGCCCAGGCCTGGTGCCTTTGGGCGGGCCGGCGCCTGCCGACCGAGGCCGAATGGGAGTTGGCCGCCTGCACTCGACCCGAGGACTTCCGCTGGGGCGACGTGTGGGAATGGACAGCCAGCCCCTTCGCGCCCTTCCCCGGCTTTGAGCCCCACCCCTACGGCGACTATTCCGCCCCCTGGTTCGACGGCCGCCCCGTGCTGCGCGGCGCCTCCCACTGCACCCAGCCGCGCATGCGCCATCCGCGCTATCGCAACTTCTTCCCGGCCGCGCGCAGCGACGTGCCGGCCGGCTTCCGCAGTTGCGCGGCCGGCTAGAGTGCGGCCGGTGAAGATCTCCCTGCTAGACCTGAGTGCCCGCCACGCGACGGCGAGGCGCGACGCGGCCGCTGCGCTGACCGGCCTGAGCATCGACATCGCCGAGGGCGAGCAACTGGCCGTCATCGGTCCCTCGGGCGCGGGCAAGACGACGCTGCTGGAGGTGCTGGCCTGCGCCCGCCCGCCGGCCTCGGGCCGCCTGGCGGTGGACGGCGCAACGCCCTGGTCGCTGCCGCGCCGCGCGCTGCAGGCCTTGCGCGGGCGGCTCATCCTGGTGCCGCAGGTGCCGCCGCTGCCGCCGCGCCAGCGCGTCGTGACGGCCGTCCTGGCCGGGCGGCTGCCCGGCTGGAGCCTGTGGACGGCGCTGCGCTCACTGTTCTACCCGGTCGACATCCCCGCGGCCGATGCGGCGCTGGACGTCTTCGAGCTGAGCGACAAGCTGTTCGAGCGCGTGGACCGCCTGTCTGGTGGCGAGCGCCAGCGCGTAGGCCTGGCCCGCGCCCTGGTCGCGCCGGCGCGGCTGTGGCTGGTGGACGAGCCGCTGTCGGCCCTGGACCCTGCCCGCGCCCAGCGCGCCATTGCCGCCCTGGTGCGCGAGGCCCGTGCACGCGGCGTGACGCTGGTGGCCACGCTGCACCAGGTGGACGCCGCGCTGGCTCATTTCCCACGCATCCTGGGCCTGCGCGAGGGTCGGCTGGTGTTCGACCTGCCCGCCGCCGAGGTCACGCCCGAGCTGTTGGCACGCCTGTATGCCCAGCACGAGGACGAGCTGCTCGGCGGCCCAGCACCGGCCGACGACCGGCCCCGGCCCGCCCCGCCCGTGGTGATGCAATGCCGCTGAACGCCGCTGCGCGCCGTGACCCCGCCTGGCTGGGCCGCCTGGGCCTGGCCGCCGCCGGGGCCGTGCTGCTGTGGCCGCTGCTGGTCGCCACCGAGTTCAAGCCCTGGCTGCTGCTGGAGCCCGACTCGCTGCGCGTCACCGGCCGCTTCGTCGGCAGCTTCTTCCCGCCTGCCTTCGGCAGCGACTTCCTCTGGATGCTGGCTCGCGAGACCTGGCGCACGGTGGCCATTGCGACGGCCGGCGTGACACTGGCGCTGCTGGTCGCGCTGCCACTGACGCTGGCGGCCACGCGGGCGCTGTCGGTCTCGGCGCTGGCCGGAGCGATGGCGCCCCTGCCCTACGCCGCGCGCCAGCTCGTGCGCGGCCTGCTCATAGGGCTGCGCAGCATGCCGGAGCTGGTCTGGGCCCTGGTATTCGTGCGCGTCGTGGGCCTGGGACCCACGTCGGGCGTGCTGGCCATCGCGCTCACCTACGGCGGCATGCTGGGCAAGGTCTATGCCGAGATCCTTGAGAGCGGCGACGCACAGGCCTCGCAGACGCTGCTGCGCAATGGCGCCACCCGGATGCAGGCCTTCGCCTACGGCCTGCTGCCGCAGAACGCCGCCGAGCTGACCAGCTACACCGTCTACCGCTGGGAATGTGCCATCCGCAGCTCGGTGGTGCTGGGCTTCGTCGGCGCGGGCGGCCTGGGCCAGCAGATGGACAGCTCGATGAAGATGTTCGCCGGCGGCGAGGTGGCGACCATGCTGCTGGTCTTCGTGGCCCTGGTCGCGCTGGCCGACCGCCTCAGCGCCGCACTGCGGCGTGCGCTGGGTTGACGCGATGAAGCCATCGCACAAGCTCCCGCCGCCGCTGTTCAGCGCCCGCTGCCGTGCCTGCTGGCTGGTGGCCGGCGTGCTGGCCCTGGTCGTGGCCAGCTTCGCGTCGCTGGACCTGAAGCTGGCTAACTTCGCGTCAGGCGAGGCGCTGGCCAGCATGGGCCGCTTCATGCGCGAGTTCTTTCCGCCTGATTTCAGCCCCAGCTTTGTCCGCAAGGTGGTGGACGGTGCCTGGGAAACGCTGGCCATGTCGGCCCTGGGCAGCTTGCTGGCGGCGCTGGCCGGTCTGGCCCTGGCCCTGCCGGCCAGCCAGCTGAAGCGCGGCCGCGCTGCGGCACGCCTGCTGCTCAATGCGTTGCGTTCGGTGCCCGAGCTGGTGTGGGCGGCCATGCTGCTCATCAGCGCCGGCCTGGGCCCCTTCGCCGGCACGCTGGCCCTGGCCATCCATACCAGCGGCGTACTGGGCCGGCTGTTTGCCGAAGCGATCGAGAACGCGCCACCCGGCCCCGGCGCCGCGCTGCGCACGCAGGGCGCGGGCGCGACCCGCGTGTTCCTCTACGCCACGCTGCCGCAGGTGCTGCCGCAGTTGATGAGCTACACGCTCTACCGCTGGGAGAACAACATCCGCGCCGCCGCCGTGCTGGGCGTCGTCGGCGCCGGCGGCCTGGGCCAGCTGCTGATGTTCCACATGGGCCTGTTCCAGATGGACAAGACGGCCACCGTGCTCATCGCCATGCTCGTGCTGGTCGCGCTGGTGGACGGCGCCAGCTTTGCGCTGCGCCGCTGGATGACACGTCAGTAGGCGCCTGGCAGATGGGTGGCAGTGCTCCACCCCAGCAGCTTGCGCAGGTCCGCCGGCACCGGCAGCGGCAGCACGCCCTCGGGCACCCGGGCCAGCTCGAAGCGGCGCAGCTCCGGGCTGCGGAAGACGGCGCCGCCGTCGGACGCCAGCGCCCTGCCCCTGATCTCCACGCCGGGCACGGCCTGGCGGAACTCGTCCAGGCTGGCGAACTGGGTCTGGCAGGGCGTGCCCGGCACGGGCGCCCAGCCGACCAGCGGCTGGCCGCTGCCGGAGCGAAGGTAGACGTTGCCGTCTATGCGCGCCGTCATGGCCTCGCTGACCTTGCCGCAGATGGCCGGCGCCTGTTCGATGCGCAGCAACGGCCCCTTCACCGCCGCGTCGGCCACCACCAGGTTGGCCTCGAAGACATGGCCCACGCGCTCGTTGACGTCCGGCCCCGTCTGCGGATGCCAGCCGAAATGGTCGCCCTGGGCGCTGCGTTCGTTGCGGTCGATCAGCACCGGCGAGTTGACGAAGGTGTTGTGCTGCACCCTGGCGCCCGCGCTGTTCAGCACGCGCAGGCCCTGCTGGTTGTTCACGAACACGTTGCCGGCGACCGTGACACCCTTGGAGATCTCGAAGAACAGGCCGGCGAGCGCGCCTTCGACGTGGTTGTTGACGAAGACGCCGTCGACGTTGCCGACGTCGTACCAGACGCCGTTGGAGTACGGCTGCTCGACGACGAGGTTGTCCCGCAGCGTGACTCGGTAGGACTGGTTGAAGATCTTCACCGCCGACGGGTAGTAGCCGGTCAGCCGCCGGACGTTGTTGCGCCGGATGAGGTTGCGTTCCAGGAGCACGTCGGACGAACCGATGACGTAGATGCCTTCGGTGCCGGTGTCGCTGACCAGCGAGTTGCGGATGACAAGCTTGTCGCCGCGGAAATAGCCGGCCACGCGCGAGCAATGGGTGATCGTGACGTTCTCCAGCAGCGTGCCGACGACTTCCTTGCCGTGCTCGGCCTCGGCAGACGGGCCGACCGGGTCGTCCGTCGGCTCCTCGGACACCGGTGTCGAGGGCTTCCTGCCCTCGATGTCGATGGCGCGGTAGGCGTATTGCGTGAAGGTGAGGCCGCGCAGCGTCGGGCCCTTGCGGTCTGATTCCTTGCCGTGCACCTTGCGGGACGGACGATGCAGGGCAACGTCGTGCGCTGTGATCTCGACGAGGCGTCCGGCCGGGTTCACGCCGATGTAGACATGACCCTTGGCATAGTCGACGAAGAAGCCCTTGGCGCCGACCTCGCCCGGCCAGCCGGCGGACTGCAGCGCCTCACCGTCGACGAAGACCATGTCGTTGTTGAAGCGGTGCAGAGGCGTCAGCATGCCCTCGCGTTCGGCCCGCCACCAGCCCAGCGGCGCCGCGGGGAAGAGCGTCGCCCACTTCGTGCGCCAGACGTTGTTGCCCAGGCTCTCCCACTCGGTCGCCACGCGCGTGCCCTTCAGGACCGGTATTTCATCCTGATAGGGCTGGATGGTGATGCCCTGGTTGAGTTGCAGCCCGCCCGTGCGGTAGGTGCCGCCGCGCATGATGATGGCGTCGCCGCTGACGACGCGGTCCATGGTGGCCTCGATGGACGTCGGCTCGCCGATGGAGCTCCCTAAAGCCTGGGCCTTGCCCTCCGGAGCGACGAAGTAGACGTGGGCCGCCTTGGGCAGCGCATAGCGTTGCGGCACGGGCCCATAGGGGCCGCCCGAGGGCTGGGCGACGGCAGCGCTGCCCAGCAACTGCGCGGCGACGAGGCCGAGTCCGGCGGTCCAGCGGGACGGGTGGAACAGGAAGCTCATGCGGTCTCCATATGCGCAAAGGTAGCGCTACCAATTCTTATGGAACGCACCCTACCACTGTTTGTGACAGTCGCTGCGCCGTCAGGGCGGCTCCCGGGAAATCCCGGGGATCCCCTCAACGTGCCTTGGGGCCCGCCAGCCCCAGCGCCAGCGCGATGCCCACCAGCACGACGGCGCCGCCTGCCACCATCTGCGCCGTGACGGCCTCGCCCAGGAAGACCGCGCCCCACAGGATGGCGAAGAGCGGGATCAGGAAGGTGACGGAGACCGCATTGGTCGGCCCCACGCGGCTCATCAGCCGGAAGTAGAGGATGTAGGCCAGCGCCGTGCACAGCGCCGCCAGCGCCAGCGCGGCGCCCCAGGCCACGCCGCCGGGCATGGCGGCGGGCCACAGCCAGGCGGCCGGCAGCGCCAGCAGCAGCGCCGCGGCGAACTGGCTGCCGGTGGCCACAGCCAGCGGCGATACGCCGGCGAGGTAGCGCCTGGTTGCGTTTGCGGCCAGGCCGTAGCAGAGCGTGGCCATCGCGCAGGCCCCCACGGCGAACAGGCCGCTGTGGTCCGCGCCGGCCTTGAAGCTGGCCTTGTCCCAGGCCAGGAAGGCAACGCCGGCAAAGCCAATGACCAGGCCCAGCACGCGCAGCGGCGTCAGCCCCTGGCGCAGCCAGACGAACGCGACGATGGCCGTCCACAAGGGCGTCGTCGCGTTGACGATGCTGGACAGCCCCGCCGTGATGGACAGCGCCGCGAACGAGAACAGCGCGAAGGGGATGGCACTGTTCAACGCGCCGACCAACAGCAGCCCCTTCCAATGCGTGCGCAGCGCGGCCATCTGCCCCCGCGATGCCAGCAGCGGGATCAGCATGACGCTGGCCAGGCCCACGCGCACGGCGGCCAGCGCGATGGGACCGAACTCGTGGGCGCCGAGGCGCATGAACAGGAAGGACGCGCCCCAGAGCGCCGCGAGCAGGACCAGTTCGCCGATGTCGAAAGTCTTCATGCTGCGACGCTCTCCAGCTTCAGCAAGGCCTGCTTGCGTTCCAGGCCGCCGGCATAGCCGGTCAGCGAGCCATCGGCACCGACGACACGGTGGCAGGGGATGAGGATGGAGATGGGGTTGCGGCCCACGGCCGCGCCCAGCGCGCGCGCAGCCTGCACGCGGCCCAGGCGCCGGGCCAGCCGGCCATAGGTGTCGGACGCGCCCGGCGCGATGGCGAGCAGGGCCTGCCAGACCTCGCGCTGGAAGGCCGTGCCGGCCGGGTCCAGCGGCGGCATCGTGAACGGCCTGCCACCGAAGTAGGCCCGGAGCGCCGCCTCGGCCGCCGCCAGCACGGCGTCGCTACCGTCGTCCTCGGGCACGTCCAGCGCGCCGGGGTGGTGCTTCTGGCCGTCGAACCAGAGGCCCGACAGGCCGGCGGCGCTTCGCGCCGCCGTCAGCGCGCCCAGTGGCGTCGCGATGCGGCGCTGCAGGATGTGATGCTGGGTGTTCATGAATGTCTCCAGAGATGCAGGACGGCGTAGCTGCGGAAAGGGCGCCAGTGCTCGGCGGCGGCGAGATAGGCCTTGGCCGACACCGGTGGCCCGTCGCCGCTGAGCGCCTTGCGCAGCACGACGTCGCCGGGCGGGAAGCTGTCGGGCCAGCTCCAGCCGCGCATCAGCATGTAGCCGGCCGTCCAGGGGCCGACGCCGGGAATGGCCGTCAAGGCCTCGGCCGCGGCCTCGGGCGTGCCCTCGCGGCGCGCAAAGGCCAGCGTGGGCCAAGCACTGGCCAGCGCGATGAGGCTGTCGGCGCGGCGGCCGATGATGCCTAGCGACGCGATGTCGTCGCGCGTCGCGGCGGCGATGCGTTCGGGGGCGGGGAAGAGCCGGCTGCAGCCATCAGGAGCGTCGGCCAGGGGCTCGCCGAAGCGTTCGGCGAAGCGGCCCGCCAGCGTCCGCGCGGCGGCTACGGTGACCTGCTGGCCCAGCACTGCCCGCACGGCCAGCTCGAACCGGTCCACGCAACCCGGCAGGCGCTGGCCCGGCACGGCGCCCTCGCCCAGCGCGGCGGCGATGGCCTGCGGGTCGGCATCCAGGTCCAGCCAACGGCGCAGGAGCGGCAGCAGCGAGCCGGCGGCCGGCCACAGCGTGGGCGACAGCTCCACGCCGACCTCGCCGGACTTGTCGAAGCTCACGCGCAGCCAGCCGGCGTGGCGGCGGCCGGCGTGGGTCAGGGCCAGCGTGCGGGTGACGCCATGCCCGTCCACGGCCTCGACGCCGGCAACGGCGCGCGGCGCCAGGAAGGCCAGCACGCCGGCCACGTCGTAGGGCTCGCGATAACCCAGCCGCAGCCTTGAAACCGGGTTGGACGGCCCTGCCCCGCCGCCCTCGCGCCCGACACGGCGAAGGGCCGTGGGCTGCAGCCGGTAGTGCTCGACGAAGGCGGCGTTGAAGCGGCGCAGGCTGGCAAAGCCGGCCGCATAGGCGACCTCCTGGACGGGCAACGTGCTGTCCGTCAGCAAGGCCTTGGCAAGAAGGAGGCGGCGCGTCTGCAGGTATTGCAGCGGCGAGACGCCATGCTCGGCCTGGAAGATGCGGCGCAGGTGGCGGCTCGTGATGCCCAGGTAGGCGGCAAGCTGTTCGACGCTGGCCTCGGCGTCGTCGCAGGCATCCAGCCAGGCGGCCGCCTGGGCCGCCAGCGTGCGCGAGGCGTCCATCGTCGTCCACGGCAGGGGGCGCGGTGCCAGCTCGGGGCGGCATTTCATGCAGGGGCGGAAGGCGGCGGCCTCGGCCTGGGCAGCCGTCGAGAAGAAGCGGCAGTTCTCGCGCCGCGGCAGGCGCACGCGGCAGACAGGGCGGCAGTAGATGCCGGTGGACGTGACGCCCACGTAGAGCCGCCCGTCGAAGCGCGCGTCACGCGCTTGCAGGGCGGCGTAGGCCGCGTCGGGGGGCAGGATCTCGGACGCCATGCAACCAGTCTAGGGCTCGTCCCTGCCAGATCCTGGCAGTTTTCGGACATGCCCCTGGAGCGGCAATGTTTGAACGAACGGCCATGACCGAAATGGTACGGAGAAGCAAAACCGTTGGGGCTCTTAGGGAGGGACAGAGGGCTGCGGGCGGTGGAGTCGCGTCGATGCAATGCGATGCCAGCGAGGCACCAGCTCTCAACCGTTGAAGCTCTCGAAGGGGCAGATGAAACAGGCGGCGCGAGGCCGACAGGGCCGCCATCCAGCCCTGTCTTGAGCCGCGACTACCTCTTCGGCGGGTTATTGCCTCGCTTTCCACCAGAGGGCATGTTGTGGTTCTTGCTTGGGGCGTTTTCGAGCTTCAGCTTCATCTTCAATCTCCGGCCCCAGTATTCAAGGATGAGCTCCCCCAGCCGGGGCCCCCCGGAGGAACTCGAGAAATTCGTTGGGAAGTCGCTGCGGCCGGCTAACCGGGAGCGGTGGTCAGGCGGCGCTTCAGCTCATCGCGTGCAGCGGCGACGGAGGCCTCGCGCCAAGGTGCTGGCTGGAGTGCCCCATCCGGCATCTCCTCAACCAAGTCGACGCGATATTTCTGCCCCCACTGGAAGTCCTGCCCACGGGCCTGCGAGATGCGCAAGGGCACATTGAGGTGCAGACAGATGCAACGCTCGTACGCATGAAACTCCCAGCAGCCCACCGGCCACTCATCAAAGAGCGGCTTGAGCTCGCTTGCGGCGTCCGCGATGAGCCAATTGAGCACGAGGTCATGGGACGAGCCTTCGGCCTGAAAACCCTGAAACGTGCGCTCATGCAGGTCAGCAAGGTCACCGTCGACAAGGGACAGATGCCTCCAGGCCTTGTCCTGCCCGAGCTCCTCGACCACCAGGCGGAGCCGACGGACGTCCGTCGGGCGGCGCAGACCATCGAAGTCGGTCACGAAGTTGAAGGTGCGATACGCCCATCCCCGCAGCGAGTCGTTCAAGAAGAACCTGTCACGCCAACTCGGATTGACCCAGTGAAGCCCCGTCGACGAGGGGACGCACCGCATGAGGCTCATATTCAGTCGGATGGCGGCGAGATAGGGATGCTGGATCTCCACAAACAGCTTCGGCAGCGCCTCGCGCAGCGTGACGCTGCCGTCGCTCTGATGGAAGCGGGCATGCTTCTCGGCGAACCGGGCGACACGCCAACCGACCTCGTCTGTGCCGAACACGACCTCTGCAGTCGATGTGCAGCGGCTGGAACTGATTAGCCAGTGCCCGCGATGCGTGACCGGCTTGCTCACCTCTTCCACTGACCAGCCGACCAGTTGGGCGAGTGCCATCAGTTCGTCAGTGCGGCCATCGAACCGAGCCGACTCGATCTGATGAGCCAAGTCGATGGCCACGTCGCGCGACTCTGCGCCGCCGTATCGAGCCACTTCGGCGGCCAGCGCCGGGTTGGCGTTGCCCGCAAGCTGCTCAGCAATGTGCTGCTCCAGTCGGTCGATGAACAGCGCACCCTCGTCCTCAGGCGCCTCGCCCTGCAGAACTGCGACGGTCGTTCCGAGCACCGCAGCAAGGGCGCTTGCCATCGCTTGACTGGTCTTTCCCGTGCGCTCGATGCGCTGGTAGTGCTTGACCGAAGCTTCGTTGGCCTGGCTACCCCGGTGCTCGTGCGCCAGCGCGATGAGGTGGGCTTGGGAGAACGATTTTTCCTCGCGGATACCGCGCAGCCGGTCCGGGTCGATACGGAACGTTGGTCGCCCGACAGGCCTGGGTTCGTTTGTTGCTGACATGACCGAATGATCGGCCGGCGCTTAAATGCTGTCCAGACAGCCTAAAGCCAGCATAAATACAGGCGCCCCTGGCTCACGCGCCTACGCTCTCGGCCTGCGCCCAGCCTTCCCCAACTGAGCATCTCGCTTGACGATGCCGCAAAGGAGACGCGTCGATAGCGGCACGCTCCTACATGGCCTTGAAGAGGTGGACGTAGGCGCGGCTGACGGGCAATTCCCGCTCGTGGCCGCGGACGCGGACGAACAGCCGGCTCGCGTCGTCGCGGCGCGTGCCGGCCAGGTGGTCGAGGTTGATGATGGTGGAGCGGTGCACCTGCCAGAACTGATCGGGGTCGAGCTGGCCGGCCAGCTCGAAGATGGGCGTGCGGATGAGGTGCTCCGCCGTCGCAGTCTGCACGACGGTGTACTTGTCGTCGGCATGGAAGAAGAGCACGTCGCCGACGGGGATCTGGTGCACCAGCTCGCCCTGGGCAGCCCGCACATAGCGCAGCCGGGCCGGCGCCGCGGCGCCGGCGGCGGGCAGCAGCCGCTTCAGCGTCTCGGCCAGCGCAGTGTCGTCCGCGGGCGCGGCTTCGCGCAGCCGCGTCACGCAGGCGACCAGGCGCTCGGCCTTCAGCGGCTTGAGCAGGTAGTCGACGGCGCGGGCCTCGAAGGCGTCGACGGCGTACTGGTCATAGGCCGTCACGAAGACGACGCGCGTCGAGCCCTCGATGCCCTGGGCCACTTCCAGGCCGGTGAGGCCGGGCATCTGGATGCCCAGGAAGGCCAGGTCGGGCTCCAGTTCGGCGATGGCCGCGGCGGCCTCGACGCCGTTGGCGGCGGTCTTGACGATCTTCAGCTCCGGCCAGGCCTGTTCGAGCTGGGCCTTCAGGTACTGGACGAGATGAGGTTCGTCGTCGGCGATCAGGGCAGTGGTCATGGGGTGTCGTGGGGCAGGGGAATCTGGAGACAGGCGCGCGTGCCGCCACCTTCGCGCGGCAGCAGTTCAAGGCTGGCGCCCGGGCCGAAGCGGGCCTCGAGCCGGGCGCGGATGTTGCCGAGGGCCATGCCATTGCCGCTGCGGCGCTGGCCTCTGAACTTGGGGCCGTCCAGCCCCTGGCCGTCATCCGTCACCTCGATGTGAAGCCGGTGGCCATCGCGCCGGGCGCTGACGCTCACCGTGCCACCGGCAATCTGCGGCTCAAGGCCATGGTGGATGGCGTTCTCGACCAGGGGCTGGGCCAGCAGCGGCGGCAACTCGATGCCGCCCAGTTCGGCCGGCAGCGTCAGCTCTACCTTGAGCCGCTCGCCCATGCGCAATTGCATCAGCGCGAGATAAGCCTCCAGCATCGCGAACTCCTGGGCCAGAGTCGTCGACTCGCCGCGCAATTGGCCCAGGCTGGCGCGCAGATAGTCGGTGAACCGCTCCAGCATCTGCTTGGCCCGCTGGGGGTCGAAGTCGATGAGGCTCTGGACATTGGCCAGCGTGTTGAAGAGGAAATGCGGTTCGATCTGGCCTTGCAGCAGCTTGAGCTGAGCCTCGGTGATGCGGGCCTGCATGGCCTCCTGCTTCCAGCGCGCGCGGTAGCGCAGGCCGATGATGAAGGTGACGACGATGGAGATCAGCAGGAACTCGGCCCAGAAGCCGGGCTTGGCCAGCAGCTTGCCGAGCATGTCCTGGCGGCTCCAGATTCGGGCCACGACGGCAAATCCGATGACGAGGCCCGTCAGCGAGCAGGCGATGGACAGCGTCGAGAAGAACAGGCCGGAGCGCCAATCGCGCCAGCCCGTGATGGTGTCCAGCCAACGCTGCGGCGCCAGCCGCTCGAAGCCGCGGAAGCCGATGAAGAAGCACAGCGTCACGCACAGGCTGATCAGCATGTTGCCCGGCAAGTCGTTGCGCCACCAGACGACGGACCCCAGCCGTCCGCCGTGCACGCCATTGACCGTGGCGAAGAGCAGCCCGAAGCCGACGAACCACCCCAGGTAGATCAGCGCGCGGATGCGCCGCCGGCCCGGGCGTTTCTTCATCAGCGTACGCTGGTGGCGCAGTGCCTGGGTGAATTCCTCGATGAACGTCATGGTCAGCAGTGTAGGAAGCCGGCCAGCCCCCGAACCGGGGCTGGCGACGATTCGACAGACGGGGCGATGAATGGCGAGGCGGCCCCTGCCTACAATCCGCCGCGCTTTTCAAACCCGATACCCGAGGCATCCATGCAGGTTCACGCATCCATCTTCAAGGCCTATGACATCCGTGGCGTCGTCGGCCAGACCTTGAACGAGGAGCTCGCCGAGCACCTGGGTCGTGCCTTCGGCACCGAGGCCAAGGCCCTGGGCGAGAAGGCCGTGGCCGTGGGCCGCGATGGCCGCCTGTCCGGCCCCGGCCTCGTCGCCGCGCTGATCCGCGGCCTGCAGTCGACGGGTCTGGACGTCGTCGACATCGGCGCCGTGACGACGCCCATGCTGTATTACGTGGCCGCCACGCGCGGCAAGCATGGCTGCACGTCCGGCATCCAGGTCACCGGCAGCCACAACCCCAAGGACTACAACGGCTTCAAGATGGTCCTCAAGGGCGCCGCCGTCTACGGTGAGCAGATCCAGGACCTCAAGCGCCGCATCGAGGCCGAGGACTACGCCACCGGCAAGGGCCGCGTCGGCCGGATGGACGTGGTGGCCGAGTACACGGCCCGCATCGTCAAGGACTGCAAGCTGGCCCGCCCGATGAAGATCGTCGTCGACAGCGGCAATGGCATCCCCGGCGCCTCGGCCCCGGCCATCCTGCGCGCGCTGGGCTGCGAGGTCATCGACATCTATTCCAAGGTGGACGGCGACTTCCCCAACCACCACCCGGACCCCTCGCGCCCCGAGAACCTGGAAGACCTCAAGCGCATCGTCCATGCCTGCGACGCCGAACTGGGCCTGGCCTTCGACGGCGACGGCGACCGCCTGGGCATCGTCACCAAGGACGGCGAGATGATCATGCCGGACCGCCAGATCATGCTGCTGGCCGCCGACATCCTGAAGCGCAACAAGGGCGCCGAGATCATCTTCGACGTCAAGTGCACGCAGCGCCTGGCGCCGTGGATCCGCGAGCATGGCGGCAAGCCGCTGATGTGGCTGACCGGCCATTCGCTGGCCAAGGCCAAGCTGAAGGAGACGGGCGCGCCCATGGCCGGCGAGCTGTCGGGCCACATCTTCTTCAACGAGCGCTGGTACGGCTTCGACGATGCGATGTACACGGCCGGCCGCATGCTCGAGATCCTGAGCCGAGACGCCGACCCCAGCGCCACGCTGAAGAACCTGCCCAACAGCTTCAACACGCCCGAGATCAACGTGCCCTGCGCCGAGGGCGAGCACCACGAGGTCGTCAAGAAGCTCAAGGAACTGGTCACGCTGGCCGACTTCCCCGGCGCCACCGAGTTGGTCACCATCGACGGCCTGCGCATCGAGTTCCCGGACGGCTTCGGCCTGATCCGCCCGTCCAACACGACGCCCGTGCTGGTGCTGCGCTTCGAGGGTCACACGCCCGAAGCGCTGGAGCGCATCCAGCACGACGTGCTGGCCCAGCTCAAGCGCGTGAAGCCCGACGCCACATTCGCCGCGGGGCACTGATGGCGTTGTGGGTCTATGCCGCCCTGCTGCGGCTGCTGACCCCGCTCTACCTGCTGCGCCTGTGGCGGCGCGGCGCCAGCGAGCCGCTCTACCGGCAGGCGCTGGGTGAACGGCTGGGCTTTTACGGCGGCCGCCGCGATGCGAGCGGCCGGCTGTGGATCCATGCCGTCTCGCTGGGCGAAACCCGCGCGGCCGGCGCGCTCATCGATGCGCTGCGCGCACGCGACCCCGCCTTGCGCATCCTGCTCACCCAGTCGACCGCTACCGGTCGAGAGGCCGCGCAGGTGCTGCTGCGCGATGGCGACGCCCTCGCCTGGCTGCCCTACGACACGCCGGGAGCGGTGCGGCGCTTCCTGCGCCACTGGCAGCCGTGCATGGGCGTGCTGATGGAGACCGAGGTCTGGCCCATGCTGCAGCGCGAGGCCCAGCGTGCCGGCGTGAAGATGGTGCTGGCCAATGCCAGGCTGTCCGAGAAGAGCCTGCGCCAGGGCCGGCGCCTGGCGGCGCTGATGCGGCCGGCCGCGGCCCGCATGACGCTGGCCCTGGCCCAGACCGAGGCGGATGCCGAACGCATACGCGCGATGGGCACGGCCCGGGTCGAGGTGGCCGGCAACCTGAAGTACGACATCGCCGTGGACGCGGCGCTGATCGCGTGCGGCCAGGCCTGGGCGGCGCAGGCCGGGCGGCCCGTGCTGATGCTGGCCGTCAGCCGCGAAGGTGAGGAGAAGGCGCTGCTGGACGAATGGGTGAAGCAAGCTGCCCCTCGCCCGCTGCTGGCCATCGTGCCACGCCATCCGCAGCGCTTCGACGAGGTGGCCGGCCTGGTCCAAGCCGCCGGTCTGACGCTCGCGCGCCGCAGCCACTGGGGCGATGCGCCGCCGCTGGAGGCTTTCACGGCCGATGTCTGGCTGGGCGACTCCATGCGCGAGATGCCGCTGTACTACGGCCTGGCCGACGTGGCCCTGCTGGGCGGCAGCTTCGAGCCGCTGGGCGGCCAGAACCTCATCGAGGCCGCGGCCTGCGGCTGTCCGGTGCTGGCAGGGCCGCACACCTTCAACTTCGCCGAGGCGACGGAGTTGGCGCTGGCGGCCGGAGCGGCGCAGCGCTGCGCGACGCTGACCGACGCCGTATCGCGGGGCCAGGCCTTGTGCGCGGACCTGCCCGCGCTTGAATCGATGAGCCGCAATGCCCTTGCCTTCTCTTCCGCCCATCGCGGGGCGGCGGCACGGATGGCGGAGGCCATCCTGGCGCTGGCTCGCTGAATCAGCCCCTAGCGGCGCAGCGCGATGGTCACGAGGGCCGAGGCGTCCTCGACGGCCGTGACGCCATGCATCACACCGCCAGCGAGGTAGAGCAGCTGCCCGGCGCCCAGTGCATGCGACCGCCCCTCGGCCGTGATCAGCAAGGCCCCTTCGATGCACTGCAGCGTGATCTCGCCGGGCACGCTGTGCGGCGGCAGGGACTTGCCCGCCGGCAGCACCAGGCGCATGACCTCCAGGTCCTCCGACTTGAAGAGCGCGCTGGTCTTCTCCTGAGCGAGGCCTGCGCCCAGCGGCCGCACGTCGACGGCCTGGCCCGGGAGCGCATGGAGGATTGCCATGGCTCCGAGTATGCGCCTCCTCGCGCGCTCAGCCGCCAGCGGCGGCATGGCTGACCCGGCCCTGCCAAGCCGAACGCCAGGGGGCGGCGGACGTCAGGTTCCGGAAACGGCACGGGTTCAAACGAGATCCCGCCTCGCCAGCCAACGGAGCCCTCGCCCACTCGCTGCGTAGTCGTGGCGCAGCACGCCCCCCATGCGCATGCCGCCTCACTCCCTCACGAAGCGCAGCGTTGCACCGCCCTGGAACAGCGTCAAGGCCTTGGTGTCGTCGTCGAACTGGATCTCCAGCGGCGTGATCTTGGCGAAGAAGCGGCGCGGCGACTTGGCGAAGAGTTCGAATTCGCCCTGGCCGGTGGCGCGGGCAAGCAGCTGGGTGCCGTCGGCGCGCACGCTCAGCTTGAACTGCGGGTTCAGCGCGTAGACGCCTTCCAGCGGCTGCAGTTGCTCATGCGTCGCGGCGATGGCGGCCACGTCGCGCACCGACGCGTCGCCCAGCACACGCAGCGCCAGGTCGTCCACGGCCACCTGGGCGTTGGCCAGGACGACGCTGGCGCGACGGCGCTCGGGGTCCAGCCACAGCGAACTGGCAAAACCGAAGGTGGCGCCGTCGTGCGTGAACACCGTGCGGTCGTTCAGCGGGGCCAGCAGCCAGGCCAGGCCGATGGGGTTGGTCGGTGCGATGGTCGCCGCGCGGCGCTGCAGGCACAGCGCGAAGGCTTCGCGCAGCGGGTGTTCATAGCCGCCCAGAGCCGCGTCGGCGTAGCGCAGCAGTCCGCGCGCCGTGCCGTGCAGCGCGCCGGCACCGGCCGTGACGCTCCGGAAATGCCAGGCCGGCACGGGCCGGCCCTTGCCGTCATGGCCCGGCAGCAGGTCGGGCAGAGCAAAGCCGACCTGCCCCGTCAGGCCCAGTGGCTGCAGCACGCGGCGCGCCAGCAGCGTCGCGTAGTCCGTGTCCTCGCGCAGCGCGAGCGCATGGCCCAGCAGGCCGAAGCCGAGGTTGGAGTACTCGAAGCGGCTGTCGCGGGCGACTTTGGGCCGCCAGCCCTGCAGGAACAGGCGCAGCGCCGGCCAGTCGTAGTCTGCATAGGGGTCGGCGGGGTTGGCAGGCGCCATATTGGCGGCCAGGCGCGGCAGGCCGGAGCGCTGCGTGGCCAGGTCCACCCAGCGCAGCGGCTGTCCCTGGCTGTCGCGCAGCCGCAGGCCGTCGGGCAGCGCGGCCTCGACGGGATCGTCGAGCTTGATCTCGCCGCGCACGACGGCATCGGCCAGCAGCAGCGCGGTGAAGGTCTTGGTGATGGAGCCAATCTCGAAGACGCTGTCGGCATCCGGCCTTGCACCGCTCACGGCGGCGCCACCGAACTCGGCCTGGCCGCCCGCCAGCCGGCCGGCGGCCAGCGCCACGCCGCCACCCTTCAATCGGGCCTCCAACAGCGCCTGCAGCGAGGGCTCGGCCGCCCTGGCTCGAGTGCTCGCGGCAATGGCAAGGGCGCCGGTAGCCAGCAGGGTCTGGCGTCTGGTGATGCGGCCCATGGATCCTCCTGGACCGCAGCATAACGGCGCGTTCAACCGCCGCTGGCTGCTGCCTTGCCGTCGCTCCAGCCGCCGCCCAACGCTTTCACGAGCTGGGCCGTCGCCGCCCATTGCGCACCACGCAACTGGGCCAGCGCGCGCTCGGTCGCCAGCGGCGTGCGCTCGGCCTCGGTCACGTCGAGGTAGCTGACGGCGCCCTTGTCGTAGCGGCTCCTGGCCACGGCCAGCGCCTGGCTGCTGGAGGCCAGCGTGAGGTTCTGGGCGTCCACCACCGTCGCGCGGCCCTGCAGTTCGGCGAGCGCATCGTCCACCTCGCGCAACGCCTGCAGCATGCGGCCACGGAAGGATGCGAGGGATTCGTCGACCTGGGCCTTGGCGCCGGCCAGGTTGGCCTTGTTCCTGCCGCCCTCGAAAATGGGCAGCGAGATGCTGGGGCCGAAGTTGTAAAGGCGCGCCGGCGCCGAGATCAGGTCGCTCAGGTCCTTGCTCTGGTAGCCGAAGCTGCCGGTCAGCCGGATGGAGGGGTAGAAGGCTGCCTCGGCGATGCCGACCTGGGCCGTCGCGGCGTGCAGCTGCGCCAGGCTCTGGGCCAGGTCGGGGCGGCGCTGCAGCAGCTCGGACGGCAGGCCGGCGCGGATCTGCGGCGGCGTCGCCAGCGGCCGGGCCTGCAACTTCAGCTCGGCGGCGGCCTGGCCGGTCAGCGCGGCGATCTGGTTCAGCACCAGGGCCTGGCGGCGCGGCAGGTCGGCGACGTCGGCATCGGCGGACGCCAGCTCGGCGCGCACGCGCTCCAGGTCCTGCGTCGTGGAGGCGCCGGCGTCGAAGCGGGTCTGCGCGACCTGGAAGGCCTTGGCGCGGCTGTCGCGCAGGCGCTGCAGCGCCGTGGCCTCGTCGGCCAGCGCGCGCCACTGCCAGTAGGCTGCGGCGACGTCGGCGGTCAGCGCGACGCGGGCCGCAGCGGCGTCCAACGTGGCGCCGTCGAGCTGGGCCTGGGCAGCCTCGGCCTGACGCTTCACGCGGCCCCACAGGTCGATCTCCCAGGCCAGGCTGGCCTGCACGGTGCCCTGCCAGCCCTCGAAGGTGATGGCCTGCCCTCCCAGCACGGGTGTCGTGACGGACTTGGCCGAGGTGCGCAGGCCGGTCTCGTTGGCGCCGATGTCCAGGCGCGGCAGCTCGTCGGCCCGGGTCGCGCCGTAGACGGCGCGGGCGCGGGCGACGCGCGCCGCGGCGGCGGCCAGCGTGGGGCTGGCCTGCAGCGCCTGGGCCTCGAGCGCGTCGAGCTGGGCATCGCCGAACATCAGCCACCAGTCGCGCTGCAGCTCGGCACCTGCCGCGGGAGCGGCGGCACGGTAGGCGGTGGGCGCGTTGGCGGCCGGCGCCTGGTAGTTGGGGCCCAGCGTCGTGCAGGCGGCGAGCGCTGCCGCGGCGACAAGGGTGAGGACGGTCTTGAGTTGGATCATGTCGATCTCCCGAATCAGTGGGCGGCTTCCGCGCTCGCGGCGCCGCCGAGGACCTTTTTGCTGAGCCAGACGATGGCCACGCAGGCGAACAGCGCCAGCCCCAGGATCAGGAAGGCATCGTTGTAGGCCATCACGTAGCTGTCGCGGCGCACGACGCTGTCCAGCGCCTTGAGGGCCATGTCCTGCGCCGCCGTGGCGTCGAAGCCCTTGGATGCGAAGTTCGCCGTCAGTGCGTCCAGCCGCGCCTGGGTGGCCGGGTCGTATAGGCTGACGGCCTCGCCGACCCGGGCGCTGTGCAGGTGCTCGCGGTTGGTCAGCAGCGTGGCCAGCACCGCGATGCCGACCGAGCCGCCGAGGTTGCGCATCATGTTGAACATGCCCGAGGCGCTGGGCAGCAGCTGGGGCGGGATGCCGTTCACTGCGAAGTTGGTCAGCGTGATCATGATGAGCGGCTGGCCCAGCGCGCGCACGATCTGCGCGGCCAGCAGCTCGGGGCCTGCCGTGTCGGCGCTCATGTGAGTGTTCATGAAGCAGGACGTGGCGAACAGCGTCAGGCCCAGGCTCATCATCACGCGGTTGTCCAGCTTGGTGGACAGCTTGGCCGCGAAGGGCATGATGAAAAGTTGCGGCAGGCCCATCCACATGATGACCAGGCCGATCTGCATGGGCGTGTAGTTCGCGATCTGGCCCAGGTACAGCGGCAGAATGAAGGCCGAGCCGTAGAGGCCCATGCCGGTCGTGAACGCGATGACGCCGGCGATCAGGAAACTGGGGCGGCCGAGGATGTGCAGGTCGATGAAGGTGTTCCTGCGCGTCAGGCCGCGCCAGGCCCAGCCGTAGATGCCTGCCACCGCAAGCACGGCGGCCGTGATGATGAAGGGGCTCTGGAACCAGTCCTTGGCATTGCCCTCCTCCAGCATCGCAGTGAGAGAGCCCAGGCCCACGGCCATGAAGAGGATGCCCCACCAGTCGACGTCGCGCAGCAGCTTGAGCTGCATGGGCTCCTTGTCCAGGCCGGCGCTGACGCCCAGCATCAGCAGCACGCCGGGGATCCAGTTGATGTAGAAGATGCTGGGCCAGCCGTAGAGCTCGGTCAGGTAGCCACCCACCGTCGGGCCCAACGTGGGCGCCAGCGTGGCGGTCATGCCGAACAGGGCCAGGCCGATGGGGCGCTTCTTCAGCGGCAGCTTGCGCGTGACCAGCGTCATCGCCATAGGGATCATGACGCCGCCGGTGAAGCCCTGGGCCGCGCGGAAGGCGATCATGCTCTCCAGGCTCCAGGCCATGCCACACAACGTGCTGAAGATCAGGAACAGCGCGACGTTGACGACCAGGTAGCGGCGCGTGGAGAACACCATGGCCAGGAAGCCGGCCAGCGGGATGACGACGATCTCGGCGACGAGGTAGGCGCTGGAGATCCAGGAGCCCTCCTCCTGCGTGGCCGACAGCGCGCCGAGGATGTCCCGCAGCGAGGCGTTGGTGATGGCAATGTCCAGCACCGCCATGAAGGCGCCCAGCAGGCTGGCCAGCACGGCCAGCCAGGTGCGGCCGCTGACCTTCTGGTCGGGCGGCGGGGGCAGATAGTTCTCGTTGCCCATGGCGGACTCAGCCGGCGATCTCGACTTCCACCTGGACCGACAGGCCCGGCACGATGCGCGATGCAGCCTCGCCCAGCGCCTTCAGGCTCGCCGGCTCGAAGACCAGCTTGACCGGCACGCGCTGCACGATCTTGGTGAAGTTGCCGGTCGCGTTGTCCGGCGGCAGCAGCGCGAAGCTGGCGCCCGAGGCCGGTGAGAAGCTGTCGACATGGGCGAGCAGATCCCGGTCCGGGAAGGCGTCGAACTTCACATGCGCCTTCTGGCCCGGCTTCATGCGGGCGAGCTGCGTCTCCTTGAAGTTGGCGACGATCCAGGTCTCGGGCTCGACGATGGCGGCGAGCTGCTGGCCCGGCTGCACGCGCTGGCCCACCTCCACGGTGCGCTTGCCGATGCGGCCGTCGCTCGATGCCCGCAGCTCGACGTAGCCGAGCTGGTTCTGCGCATCCTTGAGCTGGGCCAGCGTGGCGCTCTTCTGGGCGTTGGCGGACTGGCGGGCGCTCTCGGCGGCGGCGACGGCCTCCTTGGCGGCGTTGGCGCCGGCCTTGCGGGCAGCCAGGTCGGCGCGCGCCACGTCGCGGGCGGCCAGCGCCGCGTCCAGTTCCTGCTTGCTGGTGGCGCGCAGCTCGGCGCCGAACAAGGCCTGGCTGCGCTTGGCGTCCAGCTCGGTGCGGGACAGCACGGCCTCGGCCTGGGCCACCTGGGAAGCGGTGACGGCCGCCTGCGCCCTCGCCTGGGCAATCTGCGCGCTGCTGGTCGCGATGGCGGCGTCGGCCTGGGCGATCTGGGCCTTCAGGCGCTCGACCTGCACGGACGCGTCGGCGGGGTCCAGGCGCAGCAGCAGATCGCCGGTCTTGACGACGGCGTTGTCCTGCATGTGCATCTCGGTGACGACGCCGGCCACGCGTGTGGCGACCGGGTGGATGCGACCGGCGACGAAGGCGTTGTCGGTCTCCACCAGGTGCTGGCTGCGCCACCACATGCGCCCGCCCAGCGAGATGCCGCCCACCAGCAGCGCCGCGCCGATGATCAGCAGCGGCAGCGGCGGGCCGTTCTTCTTGCCGTTCTCGGCGGGCTTGGGCACGGCGGCGTTGTCCTGGGCTGCGGTCATTTCGAGTTCCTGTCTTTCAAGCGTTCGGGGTTGTTCTGGGGGTGGAGAGCGCGCAGAGACGGCCCATGCCGCCGGTCTGGAAGCGCTGCAGCGCGGCAACGACCTGTCCCTCGTCGCTCATGGCAAAGGGGCCGTGGCGCACCAGCGGCTCGCGCAGCGGGCGGCCGCTGAAGCAGGCCAGGCGCAAGGCCTCGTCGGCCTGGATGCGAACGGGGGGCGGCCCGGACATCGACAGCGCCTGGCCGGCGGACATCGACAGCCCGGCGGCCTGCCCGCGGCCGTGGATGACGATCGCGAAGCCCTGCTCGCCGTCCGCCAGCGTGGGCTCGTAGGCGGCGCCGGCCTCGATGTCGACGATGGACAGCGCCGTGGGCCACGGCAGCGCCAGCTCGGACCCGCCAAACACCTGCACGGTGCGCCAGCCCTCGCCCGCGTGGCGCGGCATCTGCGCCGCGTCCAGGCGCATGACGCCGGGTTCGCGCAGCTTCTGCGTGGCCGGGAGGTTGACGAAGACCTGCAGGCCATGGGCCTCGCGGCCGGTCTCGATGGGGAACTCGTCGTGCATCAGGCCACGGCCGGCCAGCGTCCAATGCAGGCCGCCGGGCGGGATCTCGTGCTCGCCGCCCAGTGAATCACGGCTGACGAGGCCGGTGGCCGAGTCGTCGAACAGGTAGGTCACGGCCGAGAAGCCCGCATGCGGGTGCGGCGCGAACACCGCCTCGCTCATGCGGAAATGGTCGACCGTGATGAAGGGGTCCAGCAGCTCCAGCGGCTCGCGCCAGCCCTCGGCCTGGAAGCCGCTGCCGATGCGGTGCTTCTGGGGTTGGAGAAGAAGAGGGCCAGTTGACATGCTGGCCGCGACTGTAGAGAGTTCCATTTCCGGCGAATAGATGCAAAACTCAAATGCACTGTTCCAAAAACGAAACGAGAAAACACGACATGAAGGTCGACGACCTGCTGCTGCTGGCCCAGGTCCACCGCGCCGGCTCCCTGTCCGCCGCGGCCCGCCTGCTGGACTGCCCCAAGGCCACGCTGAGCCGGCGCCTGACGGCGCTGGAGACCTCGGTGGGGGCGCGCCTGTTCGTGCCGGGCGCCAGCCGGCTGACGCTGACCGAGCTGGGCGAGCAGCTCGCCGAGCGCGCCGCCCGGCATGACGACGACATCGCCGAGACGCGCCAGTGGCTGGCCTCGCGCGAGGCGACGCCGCAGGGCCGGTTGCGCGTGTCCGTGCCGGCCGAGTTCGCGATGCTGGTGCTGGCCGAGAGCTTCGCGCGCTTCGTGCGGCGCTATCCCAAGGTGACGCTGGAGGTGGACACGACGCCGCGCCGCGTCGACCTGTTCAACGAGCCCTACGACCTGGCCGTGCGCATGGGCCCGGTGGACGAGCCCGACCTCGTCGCCCGCCAGTACATGCTGCTGGAGCGCGGCCTCTATGCCAGCCCCGTCTACTTGCAGGCCCGACCCGCGCCGCAGACGCCGGCCGACCTGGCCGAGCATGATTTCGTCGTGCTGAGCCAGGGCAAGGGCCTGCACCGCAAGCTGCAGAACGGCCAGCAGACCGTCGAGGTGGAGGCGCGCGGGCCGCTGGAGGCCAACTCCATCGGGCTGGTGCTGTCGCTGGCCCGGGCCGGCGGCGGCATCGCCAGCTTCCCCTTCGGCATGGTGGCGCCCGACGTCGCCGCCGGTACGCTGGTGCCCGTGCTGCCCGACTGGCGCTACGAACCGCTGCCCGTGCACCTGCTGACGGCCAGCCGTCGGCTGATGCCGGCCAAGACGCGCGCCTTCATCGACCACCTGTTCGAGACAGTGCCGGAATGGGCCAGGACCGCCCTGCTCAGCCTGCCAGCAAAGCCTGCAGCCCGTCCTCGTCCAGCACCGTGACGCCCAGCGTGCGCGCCTTCTCCAGCTTGCTGCCGGCCTCCTCGCCGGCAATGACGTAGCTGGTCTTCTTGGACACCGAGCCGCTGACCTTGCCGCCGGCCGCCTCGATCAGGGCCTGCGCCTCGTCGCGGGACAACGTGGGCAGCGTGCCGGTCAGCACCAGCGTCTTGCCCAGCAGCGGGCGCGGCCGGTCGTCGCCCTCGCCTTCGCTCTCCTTCGGGCTCACGCCGGCGGCCAGCAACTGATCGACGACCTCGCGGTTGTGCGGCTGCGCGAAGAAGGTGTGGATGCTGGCCGCGACGATGGGCCCGACGTCGGGCACCTCCAGCAGTTGCTCGACGCTGGCGTTCATCAGCTTGTCCAGCGTGCCGAAGTGGCGCGCCAGGTCCTTGGCCGTCGTCTCGCCGACCTGGCGTATGCCCAGCGAGAACAGGAAGCGCGCCAGCGTGGGCGTCTTGCTCCTCTCCAGCGCGTCGATGATGTTGGTCGCGCTCTTCTCGGCCATGCGATCCAGCGCCGCGAGCTTGGCCACGCCCAGCTTGTAGAGGCCCGGCAGGCTCAGCACGATGCCGGCGTCGACCAACTGCTCGACCAGCTTGTCGCCCAGGCCCTCGATGTCCATCGCGCGGCGGCCGGCGAAGTGCAGCAGCGCCTGCTTGCGCTGCGCCGGGCAGAACACGCCGCCGGTGCAACGGTACTCGATGCCGCCCTTCTCGCGCACGGCCTCGCTCCTGCAGACGGGGCATTCGCGCGGCATGTGGAAGTTGGGCACATAGGCCGGGCGCTCGCCCGGCACGCGGCCCACCACCTCGGGGATGACGTCACCGGCGCGGCGGATGATGACGCGATCGCCCACGCGCACGCCCTTGCGGCGCATCTCGAAGACGTTGTGCAGCGTCGCATTGCTGACCGTCGTGCCGCCGACGAATACCGGCTCCAGCCGCGCCACCGGCGTCAGCTTGCCGGTGCGGCCCACCTGGACGTCTATGGCCACGAGCGTCGTCACCTGCTCCTGGGCCGGGTATTTGTGCGCGACGGCCCAGCGCGGCTCGCGGGTCTTGAAGCCCAGCCTGAGCTGCAGCTCGCGCGAATTGACCTTGTAGACGACGCCGTCGATGTCGAAGGGCAAGGCGTCGCGCCGGGCGGCCATCGCGCGATGGAACTCGATCAGGCCGGCAGGCCCCTGCACGACAACGCGGTCGGCGTCGACCGGCAGGCCGAAGGCCGCCAGCGCGTCCAGCAGGCCGGCATGCGTGGCGGGTAGTTCCCAGCCCCGCACCTCGCCCAGGCCGTAGGCGTAGAAGCAAAGCGGCCGCTGGCGCACCAGCGCCGGGTCCAGCTGGCGGATGGCGCCGGCCGCCGTGTTGCGGGGGTTCACGAAGGTCTTCTCGCCACGCTCCCGCTGGCGCTCGTTGAGCTTCTCGAAGTCGTCGCGGCGCATGTAGACCTCGCCGCGCACCTCCAGCACCGCAGGGGCGTCGCCGCGCAGTCGCAGCGGGATCTGGCCGATGGTGCGCACGTTCTGCGTCACGTCCTCGCCGGTCTCTCCGTCGCCGCGCGTCGCGGCCTGCACCAGCACGCCGGCTTCAAAGCGCAGGTTCATGGCCAGGTCGTCAAACTTCAGCTCGGCGGCGTACTCCACCGGCGGATCGGCCTCGGCCAGCCCCAGCTCGCGGCGCACGCGGGCGTCAAAGGCGATGGCGCCGCCCTCGGTGGTGTCGGTCTCGGTCGTGATCGACAGCATGGGGACCGCATGGCGCACCGGTGTCAGCCCGGCCAGCACGGCGCCGATGACACGCTGGGTCGGCGAGTCCGGCGTCAGCAGCTCGGGGTGGGCCGCCTCGATGGCCTGCAGCTCGGCGAACAACTTGTCGTACTCGGCGTCGGGCAGCTCCGGCGCGTCGAGCACGTAGTAGAGGTGGGCGTGGCGGTTGAGCTGGTCGCGCAGTTCAGCGGCGCGCATGGCGGGAGCGGCGGTCATGGCGTATTGTCGCGGGCCGCGCGGCGAGAATCGTCGGCATGGCCACCTCTACTCTGCTCCACGCCGGCCCGGCGGTCGGCTTCGACCAGCCCCTGGAGATGCTGCTTGCCTGCCACGAGCGCGTGCGGCGCAGCCTGGACTTGCTGCTTCGCCTGCAAGCCCATGTGGCCGTGCAGGGCGCCGACGAGCCGGCACGCGACGCGGCCCGCGACGTGCTGCGCTATTTCGACATCGCCGGCCCCAAGCATCACGAGGACGAGGAGCGCCACGTGCTGCCGCAGCTGCGCGCTGCTGGCCGCGGCCAGCTGGCCGACCGGCTGGCCGCGGAGCATGCCGAGATGGGCCGCCAGTGGGCCGCGCTACGCCCCGCCCTGGAGGCACTGCGCGACGGCTGCGACGAAGGGTTGGACGCCCCGGCCTGCCAGGCCTACGCGGCCCTGTACGCCGGCCACATGGCCGCCGAGGAAGGCGAGGCCTTCCCCACCGCGGCACGGCAGCTGGATGCCGCCATGCTCGCGGCCATGGGTGCGGAGATGGCAGCCCGTCGGCGCTGATTGGCCAGCGCCCTTGCAGGCCGCCCTCAGTGTTTGCCAGCGGCGTGCCGCGCCAGCGCCGCGGGGTCGGGCAGGCGGATGTCGCGTCGGTCGACCTCCAGCAGGCCGGCCGCCTCCAGCTCGCGCAGCACGCGCGAGAAGCACTCCGGCGTCAGCGACAGCAGCGACGCCACCGTCGCATTGGCCGCCGGCATGCCGACGATGGCCGGCCCGGGCCGGTCGGGATCCACGTCGCGCAGCAGGTAGCCCACCACCCGCTGCAGTCCCGACTGCAGCGCGCCGGACTGCAGGGCCTGCGCCATGCCGTGCAGGCGACGCGACATGCCCGACAGCATGCGCAGCGCAAAGCTGGCGTCCAGCTGCAGCTCTGCCATCACCGCCTGGCGCGGCACATGCAGCAGCACCGTGTCGCTGAATGCCTGGGCGTTGATGGGACAGGGGCGCTCCAGGAAGACCAGGGCCTGCGCAAAGCTCTGCCCAGGGCCGACGAGCTCGATGACCGTCTCGCTGCCGTCGGGCGCCGTCATGTACAGCCTCACCTGGCCCTGAACGACGATGAAGAAGGCCTCGCAGGACCGCCCGGCCCACAGCACGGCCTGGGCGTGCGTCACATGCATCAGACGGCAGGCCGCGGCCAGGCGCAGCAGCGCGGCCTCGCCGACGTCAACGAACAGCGGCTGCGTACGCAGGAAGTTGGGGATGCTGAAGGGGGCGAGCATGGCAGCGCCCATGTTGGGGGCTGGCGGCGCCCGGTCCCTTGATCCGTGTCAAGCGACCGTGACGTCAGGTCCTGCCGGCGGGCGACGCGGCGGTGATCATCACCTGGTCCACGCGGTGGCTGTCCACGTCGACGACCTCGAAGCGCCAGCCCTCCCACTCGACGACGTCGGTGCGCCTCGGGATGCGGCGCAGCATGACCATCAGGAAGCCGGCCAGCGTGTCGTAGGTGCCGGCATGCGGCCAGCTCTCGATGCCCAGTGATCGCTCCACGTCGGGGATGGGCGTGATGCCGTCGGCGAGGAAGGAGCCGTCCTCGCGGCGCACGATCTGCTCCTCGTCGTGCGGCGCCACCAGTGCCCCCATCACCGTGCTCATCACGTCGTTCAGCGTGACGACGCCAACGACACGGCTGTACTCGTTGACGACGACGGCGAAGTCCTCGTGGGCCTCGCGGAACTGCGTCAGCATCTCCGACAGCGTCAGCCGGTCCGGCACGATGAGCACCTTCTTGACCAGCACGCTGGCATCGCCCCTCAGGGACAGGCTCTCGTCGCGCAGCACGCGCTGGAACAGGTCGGTCGCGTCCACGTAGCCGACGACCTGGTCGACATCGCCGTTGCAGATCAGATAGGTGGAATGCGGTGCGTCGGCTATGCGGTTGCGGATCAGTGCGTCGTCGTCGTCGCGCGAGAAGAAGACGATGCGCTCGCGGTTGGTCATCACCGTCTCGACGGTGCGCGTGTCCAGCTCGAACACGTTGGCGATCACCTGCTGCTCCTCGTCGGCGACGACGCCGGCCTGGTAGCCCGCCTCGGTCAACGCCAGGATGTCGCGGTGGCTGATGGTCTCGTCGCGCTTGGCCGGCAGCCCCAGCAGGCGGATCAGGCCTTCGGTGATGCCGCTGAAGGCCCAGGCCAGCGGCCTCAGCACGCGGCACAGCAGCAGCATGGGCCCCACCAGGGCCATGGCGACGCGCTCCGGCTCGGTCATGGACAGCCGCTTGGGCACCAGGTCGGCCATGACGATGAACAGCGACGTGATGCTGGCAAAGGACGCAGCGAAGCCCAGCGTCGCGGCCGGCTCCGGTGCCATCACCAGGCGCAGCGTGGCCTCGAAATGCGGCGTGAAGGCGCCCTCGCCGACGATGCCGGCCAGGATGGCAACGGTATTGACACCGATCTGCACGACGGTGAAGTAGTCGCCCGGGTGCTCCTGAACGGCCAGCACCTTGGCGGCACGCGCATCGCCGGCATCGGCGCGCTGCTGCAGGTTCAGCCGCCGCGACGCCGCCAGCGACAGTTCGGCCATGGAGAAGAAGGCGCTGCCGAGGATCAGCAGGCTGATCAGCAGCAGCGACATCGCCATCAGGAGAACAGCCTTCGGGCGGCGGGCGAGCCCGCGGCGAGATCACGCTCCGCCAGCGCCGCGTAGAGCTTCTTCAGCTCCACGTCGATGGCGGCGAAGGCGTGCAGGCCCAGCACCTGGCCGCGGTCGTCGCAGACCTCGGCCTCCAGGTCGCGGGCCAGCGCGCGGGCCGATTCCTGCCAGAGCGCGAACGGCTCCTGCTCGGCGGCGGTCTGCGGCACGTCCAGCGCCAGCGTCAACTCGCGCAGCGACAAGGCCTCGGGGTCCTCGGCCAGCGCGGCCTGGGCGTCGAACTGCAGCGTCAGCACCGGCGGGGCGCCCTCCTCGCCCGCGGGCAGCACCAGGCGGCCCGGCAGCGAGCCGACCACGAAGCCATGGCGCCCGGCGGACTGCTGCACGAAGCCAGGCGTCCAGGCCGTCGCCTTGGCGCGCAGCAGCAGCGCCAGCTGGGCGTCATGGCTGGCGGCGAACTGGTCCAGCTCGCGGGCGCGGGCGACGACGTCCAGCATGTCGGGAAACTGCACGAAGCCGCCCACGCCGTCGGCGAAGGCCTGGATCTTTTGCACGAACTCCGAATACTCGATCTCGTTGAGCGGCCCGCTGCGGCTGGCCATCTTCAGGCCGGCCTGGAACTCGCCATAGCGCTGGCCCGGCGCGGGCAGCTCCCAGTCGCCGCTCGCGGCATTCAGGCCTTCGATCTGCAGCGGCTTGGTGCCGGCACGGCGGCTGCCCGGCTGGTGCTGCAGCGCCAGGTCGCCCGTCACCGGCTGCTCGACGGTGATCGTGGCGATGGCGTCGATCAGTGCGTCGATGCGCGCCGACGGGCGACGCAGCGGCCGGGCGACCGCAGGCAGCGTCACCTCCAGTTCCTCGACCTCGGCAGCGACGTCGGTCGACACGGGCGGCGCGTCGAAATGCGGCTCCTCCAATGGCGGCAGCGCGCGCTTGGGGCCGGCCTTGCGGGCGGTCCAGGCGCCATGGGCGATGACGCCCGCCAGCACGAGGCCGCCGACGATGGCCAGCAGCGTTGTCAGCGTGAGGCTCATGCCGCCTCCGCCATTGCCAGCGCCTTGTCCATGTCGACCGCGACGATGCGAGACACGCCCTGCTCCTGCATGGTCACGCCAATCAGTTGTTCAGCCATTTCCATCGCGATCTTGTTGTGCGAGATGAAGAGGAATTGCGTACCGGCGCTCATCTTGGTCACCAGCCGCGCGTAGCGCTCGGTATTGGCATCGTCCAGCGGCGCGTCCACTTCGTCCAGCAGACAGAACGGCGCGGGGTTCAGCTGGAAGATCGCGAACACCAGCGCGATGGCGGTCAGCGCCTTCTCGCCGCCCGACAGCAGGTGGATGGTGCTGTTCTTCTTGCCCGGCGGCTGCGCCATCACCTGCACGCCGGCGTCCAGGATCTCTTCGCCCGTCATCACCAGCCGCGCCTGCCCACCGCCGAACAGCTCGGGGAACATGCGGCCGAAGTGGTCGTTGACCTGGTTGAAAGTGGATCCCAGCAGGTCGCGCGTCTCCAGGTCGATCTTGTGGATCGCATCCTCCAGCGTCTTGATCGCCGAGTTCAGGTCGATGCACTGCGAGTCGAGGAAGGTCTTGCGCTCGCGCGCCGCCGTGAGCTCGTCCAGCGCCGCGAGGTTGACGGCTCCCAGGGCGGCGATCTCGCGGTTGATGCGGTCGATCTCGCCTTGCAGGCCGTAGAGCTTGACGGCGCCGTCCTCGATGGATTTCGCCAGTGCTTCCTGGTCGACCTCGGCCGCCTCGAGCTGCTCGCGGTACTGGGCACCACCCAGCTGCGCAGCCTGCTCCTCCAGCTGCAGCTTGGTGATGGCCTCGCGCAACGGGTCCAGGCTGCGCTCGAACGTCATGCGCTGTTCGTCGGCCTTGCGCAGCCGCAGCGAGAGGTCGTCGTAGCCGGAACGCACGGCGGCCAGCGCCTGCTCGCGTTCTAGCCTCACGGCCAGCGCGTCCTGCAGGCCGGCCTGGGCGGCCGCGTCGTTGAGCGTGTCCAGCTCGGCCTGCAGGCTGGCGGCGGACGTCGCCATGGTTGCGATCTGTGCGTCGGCCGTCGCTATGCCGCGTTGCAGCTCGCCGCGGCGGGCGGCCAGCGTCTGGGTCGCGAAGCGGGCCTCCTGCGAGCGGCGTTCCAGCGTGCGCAGCTGCTCGCGGGCGTCGGCCAATCTGCGCTCGGCGGCGATGGTGCCGTCCTCCAGCTCCGCATGGCGCTGCTGGGCGTCGCCGAGCTGGATGTCCAGCTCCTCGAAGCGCGCCTCGCCGACGGCGCGGCGCTCCTGCAACCCCTCCTGCTGCGCGGCGATCTCGGCCAGCTCGGCGTCCAGCGCCGTGCGGCGCTGCTGGCTGGCTTCGGCCTGCTGGCTCAGGCGCAGCAGCTCGACATGGATCTGGTGGGCGCGCGTCTGCGTCTCGCTGGCCTCGCGGCGCAGCGCGGCGAGGCGGCCGTTGGCATCGTTGAACTGGTGTTCCACGCGGCCCAGCGACAGGCGGGCCTCGTCGGCGATCAGGTTCTGGGCGCGCTGGGCCGTCGTCAGCTGCTCGATCTCCTGGGCCCGCGCCAGCAGGCCGGCCTGCTCGGAGTCGGGCGCGTAGAACGCCACCGAGAACTGGCCCACCGCATGGCCCTGCGGCGTCAGGATCAGCTCACCATGCGTCAGCTGGCCGCGCGCCGCCAATGCGGCATCCAGGTCAGGCGCCGTGTAGACGCCCTCCAGCCAGTCGTTCAGCAGCGCGACGAGGCCGGCATCGTCCAGCTTCAGCAGCGAGGTCAGCTTGGGCAGTGTCTCGTGGGTGTTGGCTATTGAACCCGCCGGCGTGGAATAGAAAGCAAGGCGGGCCGGCGGCGCGTCGGCCTCGAAGGCGCGCACCATGTCCAGGCGGCCCACGCTCAACGCGCCCATGCGCTCGCGCAGCGCCGCCTCCAACGCGTTCTCCCAGCCCTGCTGGATGTGCAGCTTGGTCCACAGCCCCTGCAAGCCATCCAGTCCATGCTTGGCCAGCCAGGGCTTGAGCTTGCCCTCGGTCTGCACCTTCTCCTGCAGCGCCTTCAGCGCCTCCAGGCGGGCGGTCAGCTCAGACTGCCTGGCGAGCTGGGCGTTGGCGTCCTGCTGGGCCTGACGGCGCTGCTCCTCGAGCTGGGGCAGATGCTCGGCCAGCTCGTGCAGGCGGGCGTCCGCCAGGTCGCGCGCCTCGTCGGCCTCGGCGCTGCGGGCCTTCAGCGTCTCCAGTGCCTCATGGTCCGGCGCGCCCAGGGCGCGTGACTCGGCCGTCAGCCGGTCCTCGCGCTGGCGCAGCGCGCGGGCCTGCTCGTCCACGCTGCGACTCTCTGCGGCCAGCACCTGGATCTGCTGCTGCACCTGGGCCACCAGCGCGCGCTGCTCGTTGGCACGCGCCTGCGCGGCGCGCAGCGCGTCTTCGCTCTGCGGCAACTGGGCCTGCTGCTCCTCTGCCTGGGCCGCGAGGATCTCGCTCTGCTCGTCGGCGCCAGCGATCTGCTCGGCGATGCCTTCCAGCTCGGCCTGGGACTGGGCGATGCGCTCGCGCCACTGGCCGTCCTGAGCATGCAGCTCGGCCAGGCGGGCCTGGGCGCGCGTACGGCTCTCGACGACAAAGCGGATGCGCTCCTCCAACCGGCTCACCTCCAGCTGGGCGTCTGCATAACGGCCTTGCGACTTATGCAACTCGTCGCCGGCGGCGTAATGCTGCTGGCGCACCTCCTCCAGCTCGGCTTCGACGGCGCGCAGCTCGGCGGTGCGCGACTCCAGCGCGTTCAGCGCCTCGGCGTGGGCCGCCTTCACGCGCGTGGCCTCGTTGCCGGCGTCACGCAGCTTCAGCCACCACAGCTGGTGCAGCTTCAGCGTGCCGGCGTCCTGCAGGCTGCGATAGCTGGCCGCGACCTCGGCCTGGCGTTCCAGCTTCTCGAGATTGGCGTTCAGCTCGCGCAGGATGTCGTCGACGCGCGTCAGGTTCTCGCGCGTGTCCTTGAGGCGATTCTCGGTCTCGCGGCGGCGTTCCTTGTACTTGGACACGCCGGCCGCTTCCTCCAGGAACAGCCGCAGCTCCTCGGGCTTGCTCTCGATGATGCGCGAGATCGTGCCCTGGCCGATGATGGCGTAGGCACGCGGCCCCAGGCCCGTGCCGAGGAACACGTCCTGCACGTCGCGGCGGCGCACCGGCTGGTTGTTGATGAAGTAGGAGCTGGTGCCGTCGCGCGTCAGCACGCGCTTGACGGCGATCTCGGTGAACTGGTTCCACGGCCCGCCGGCGCGTGCGGACTGGTTGTCGAAGACGAGCTCCACGCTGGAGCGCCCCGCCGGCTTGCGGTTGCCGCTGCCGTTGAAGATGACGTCCTGCATGGACTCGCCGCGCAGCTCGCTGGCCTTGCTCTCGCCCAGCACCCAGCGCACGGCGTCCATGATGTTGGACTTGCCGCAGCCGTTCGGCCCGACGACACCCACGAGCTGGCCTGGCAGCTGGAAGGTCGTGGGTTCGGCGAAGGACTTGAAGCCGGCGAGCTTGATCGAATTCAGCCGCATGAAGGAGGCGCGTAAGCCGTTGATTTGGCTAAAGAAAAGCGCCTTTCACGGGCGCTTTGACGGGGTCGGATGATAGCATTCGCCCCCTCTCAGAAAGCCTTTGCACCATGGCCACCAAGAAGTCCCCCGCCCCCGCCCCCAAGAAGAAGCCCAAGATGCGCGAGGTGCCCAAGAATCCGCCGAGCAAGCCCAGCAAGGACATCCTGGTCTTCCCGAACCCGAATCCCGAGCGCGACTACGTCATCCAGTTCCAGGTGCCCGAGTTCACCTGCCACTGCCCGCTGACGGGCCAGCCCGACTTCGCCCACTTCACGATCGACATGATCGCGGACGAGCTCTGCGTCGAGCTCAAGAGCCTGAAGATGTACTTCTGGAGCTACCGCGACGAGGGCGCCTTCCACGAGAAGGTCACCAACAAGATCCTGGACGACATCGTCAAGGTCACCGACCCGCGCTTCATCCGCATCACGGCCAAATGGTATGTGCGCGGCGGCATCTACACCAACGTCGTGGCCGAGCATCGCAAGCCGGGCTGGACGCCCGCGCCGCGCGTGGACCTGCCGGCCCATGGCTTCGAGTCCGGCATGCTGGGCTGAATGTCCGCCAACCCCTGCCTGAGCTGCGGCGCCTGCTGCGCCAGTTTCCGCGTCGACTTCGATCGCAGCGAACTGGAGAGCGAGGGCGGCCGCGTGCCGGACGGGCTGGCGGTGGAGCTGACCGGCCGCCTCGTGCGCATGCGCGGCACCGACCACGCCCAACCGCGCTGCGCGGCCTTGCAGGGCCGGGTGGGCGAGAAGGCGGCCTGCGGCATCCACGAATGGCGACCCTCGCCTTGCCGCGAGTTCGGCGAGCGTGCGCCCATGGGCCTGGGCGACGAGGCCTGCGCTCGGGCCCGGGCCCGGCACGGGCTGGCGCCGCTTTAGGACCTCAGGAACCCGCCGCCCCGCGCAGTGGTGTGCGCTGCTGCTGGCGCTGCTGCTCGCGCAGGTCGTTGAGCCAGGCCAGCTTGGCGCCGTAGAGCTCGCGATCCTTGACCGTCGAACTGTTCTCCAGCGCCTTGGCGATCTCGCCGCGCGCGCCGGCCATGTCGCCCATGCCGTAGTTCGCCAGGCCCAGCCAGAAGTGGAACTCGGGCACATACGCCGCGCGCGCCACCTCCTTGCGGAACAGCTGGCGAGCGGTCGCGAACTCACCGGCCCGCATCGCCGCCACGCCCTCGTCGAAGAACTTGTAGGGCGGCACGGGTTGCAGCTGGGCCAGCTGGGTGGCGTAGACCTGGGCCTCCTCGCGGCGGCCGGTGTCGCTGAGCACGAGGATCAGGTTGGACATGGCCTGGGTGTTGGCCGGCTCGCGCTGCAGCACCAGGCGCAGGGTGGACTCGGCGCGCTCGAACAGCCCCTTGCGACGGTAGAGCACGGCCAGCGTGTTGTAGGCCGACAGCCAGCGCGCGTCGGTCAGGATGGCCGCGCGGGCCCACCAGTAGGCGTCGTCCACCTGTCCCACGGTCAGCGCCTCGGCGGCCTTGTTGTTGAGGAACATCGCGAGGATGGTCGACTCGTCGATGACGCGGCTGCGGTTGTTGCGCACCTGCTCGGGCGGCAGAAAGTCGATGGTCAGCAGCTCGGGGTCGCCGTAGACGACGCGGGACTGGGTGCTCAGTGGCCGCGCGAGGCTGATGTTGACGTGGCCGGCGACGAAGAAGATGCCGTTGGCGCGCGTCCAGCTCTCTTCAAGGTAGACGCTGTTGAAGCGCACGGGCATGCCCAGGTGCCGGGCGAAGGCCGCCGTCATCAGCACCAGCGACATGCAGTTGCCGCGCTTGGCGTCGAAGGCCTCGGCGGCCGTGCGCGTGGTCTCGGCGTCGTAGTCCAGCTGCAGGCGGCCCTTGGTGTAGAGGGCGTCGATGAGGCCGTCGCGCAGGCCCTTGAGGCGTATCTCGCTGGCCATCTCGGTCTCGGCGAAGTGCTGCATCGCCGGGCTCATCGCCAGGGCCTCGTGAGCATCGATGCGCACGCTGGGCGGCCGGAAGGCCGTATCGACGAAAACGTCGGTGGTAGGTGCGTCCTTGGGCTCGGATGCGCAACCCGTCAGGCCGGCAACCGCGCCCAGAAGCGCCAATGCAGTGACCAGGGCATGGACGTGTTTCATGTCAGTCTCCTGACACAAGCTTAGTCCTGCCCCGCTCGCCTGTCTTGAGTCATCCCGCACGCCTTCGCGGGGGTGCTCAGTCCAGCACGAAAACCGCCGCGCTGCGGGCCGGCACCTCGAATCGGCCGGCCCGGAAGCGCGCCCCGTCGCGCACACGCGCATCGGCGCCGTGGCGCTGCACGGGGTGCAGCACCCAGCGCGCCGCGGCCTCGGCCGGCAGCGCCAGCGCCTGCGCGGTCGGCGCGACATTGATGAGGGTCAGCACCGCCCGGTACCCACCCAAGCCTCGGCCGTCGATGCGCGTGGCGACCAGCACCGGGTTCTGGCCGGCGCCGCTGCCGGGGAAGCTGACGCGCTTACCGATCTCCGCCGCGCTCTGCAGGCGCAGCAGCGGCGTGCCGGCGCGTATCTTCAGCAGGTCGCGGAAGACGTCCCGCGCCCAGACGATTTCGGCCGGTCCGGGGGCTATGGCGGGGTTGGCCAGGCGCTCGCGGGCCAGCGCCCAGTCGTGGCCGTCCTTGCCGTAGTTGTCCTGCCGGGGCGGCAGGCCGCTGCCGAAGTGGTTGCTCCGGTAGCTCCAGTCCAGCCGGTTGAACCAGTCGCCGCTGTCGTAGCTGTTGCGGTCCAGGCTCTTGCTGCGCAGGATGTCCTGGCCGGCATGGAAGTACGCGACACCCTGGCTGAAGGCGACCAGGGCGGCGCCCAGCACCTGCACGCGTGCGCGGTCCTCGCGCGAGGTGGACAGCGGCAGCTTGAGCGCGTTGACGTCGAAAAGCGTCTGGTTGTCGTGGTTCTCGACGTAGTTGACGACCTCGCCCGGCTCCGACGCGAAGCCGGCGGGCTGGTCGCCATAGGGAATGGCGTCCATGCGCCGGGTCTCGCCGCGCCAAGTCGTCAGCTCGAAGCCGCGCAGCGAGCCGGCCAGGCCGACGCGGATCATGTCGGCCGCCGCGAGCAGTTCCTCGGGCCCGGCCGCGGCCAGCGCGTTGGGCGCGTAGACCAGCCCGTTGAGCCAGCCCTGGCGGCGCACACTGTCATCGCCGCCCTCGCCCGCCGAGCCGCCGCGGGCCGCGTCGCGCGCGCGGTCGCTGAAGCTGGCAATGCCGCTGCCGTTCAGGCTCAGCTGCGATGCCTGCACGAAGCGCGCGCCATGGGCCACCTCGCCGAAGTTCCAGCCCTCGCCCAGCAGTTGCACCGGCCGGCCGGCCTCGGCGTCAACCCGCCGCTGCAGCCTCTGCATAGCCTCGCGCGGCTGGTGGCCCATCAGGTCGAAGCGCATGGAGTCGATGTGGTACTCGCGCACCCACAGCGCCGCCGAGTCGATCATCAGCTTGGCCATCATGCGGTGCTCGGTGGCAGTGTTGTCGCAGCAGGTGGAGCGCTCGATCTCGCCGCGGGCGTCGAGGCGGTGGTAGTAGCCCGGCACGAGGCGGTCCAGCACCGACTTGCGGGCCTGGCCGGCGGCGGCCATGTGGTTGTAGACCATGTCCATGCCCACGCGCAGGCCTGCCCGGTGCAGGGCCATGACCATCTGGCGGAACTCGACGACGCGCCTGAGCGGGTCGGTCGCATAGCTGCCCTCGGGTGCGTTGAAGTGCCAGGGGTCGTAGCCCCAGTTGAAGCAGTCTTCGGCGGCCAGGGCCATGACGGCGGCCTGCTGGGCCTCGCTGTCGGCAGGCGCGTCGGGCACCTTGGGCGTCCTGCATCCGCGCTCGGGCACGCTGGCGATGTCGAAGACGGGCAGCAGGTGCACGTCGGTCAGGCCCGCCTTCGCGAGTGCCTTCAGGTGCCGCATGCCCTGGGATGCGGCTTCGGTGAAGGCCAGGTACTTGCCGCGCCAGGCCGGGCGCACGCTGGCGTCGGCGATGGAGAAGTCGCGCACGTGCAGCTCGTAGATGATCTGGTCGGTCGCGGCCTTCACGCGGCCGGGCCGCGGCGCCTGGTCCCAGCCGCGGGGCTTGAGCGCGGGCGAAGCCAGGTCGGCGACGACGCTGAGCCGCGAATCGGCCGTCAGCGCGACGGAGTAGGGATCGGTGACGAGATTGAGCACGCGGCCATGGGTGGGCGTGACGACGTCGACCAGATAGCGGTAGGCCTGGCCGCCAAGGTCGCCCTCGAGTTCGGCGCGCCAGACACCCGTGGCGGGGTCCAGGCGCATCGCCTCGGCGGCGACGGCCGGCGCTTCGGGATCGGCATGGCGGCACACCATGACTCGCCGGGCCGTCGGCGCCCAGACGGCGAAGCGGGTCTGGGCCCGCGCCCGATGGGCGCCCAGGTCGTCGACCTGCTCGGCCGCGGCGTAGAGATCGTCCAGCGCGCCAGCGATCTGGATGCCCGTCGCGGCGATGACACGGCCGTCCTCCGCCTCGTGTACCAGCAGCAACTGCTCGCGCAGCAGCTCTGCGACCGGCACGCCGGCCGGCACCGCGAAGCGCGGTCCGGCGCCGATGAAGCGCAGGCGCTCCGGCGGCGCGGCCGCGCTCGGCTGCAAGGCCACTGCACCGTCGGCCCCCACCACCCCCTCGCCCACCGTGGCGCGCAGGCCTGCCGCATGCGCGTGATGCAGGCGCACCTGCTCGCCGGGCTGCAGCACCAGCCCCGGCCATTGCAGCCGGTGACCGTCCAACCAGTAGGCCTCGGCGACGGGTCGCACGGCGGCGGCCGGCGTGGGCACTTCGGCATTGCAGTCGTCGAGATCGGCCGCGCGCGCCGCGCCGGCGACCAGTGCCAGGCCCAGCAGCACCGGCAGCAGGTGACGAAGTGGCATGCATGTCTCCTTGTTATTGCCTCAATAGTAGCAAAACTACATCAATGGAAACCATGGTGTAGAACATGCTCGGCATGGCGCTATTCTTCGACGACATTTGTTTGGTAGTTTGATTACACAGACGACTTCGACAGCCGTTTTGCCGCCACCGCCATGCACAAGATGCTTTTGCCCGCCCTCGCGCTTGCCGCCGCCGGTCTCGCGCAGGCCCAGATCGACACCCGCGCGGTCCCCGCCCAGCCGCAGGCGAGCACGCTGCCAGCGAACTGGCAGCACGGCGTCTTCATGGAGGTCTTCGTGCGCGGCTACCAGGACAGTGACGGCGATGGCATCGGCGACCTGCGCGGCCTGACCCGGCGCCTGGACTATCTGCAGAAGCTGGGCATCAGCGGCCTGTGGCTGATGCCCATCACCGCCAGCTCGGACCACGATCATGGCTACGCAACGACGGACTACCGCGGCATCGAGCCGCAGTACGGCACGCTGGCCGACTTCGACGCGCTGATCCGCGAGGCCCACAAGCGCGGCATAGGCATCGTCATGGACTACGTCATCAATCACGCGTCCTGGCAGTTCCCGCCGTTCCAGCAGGCCGTGGCGGACCGCGCAAGCCCCTGGCGCAGCTGGTTCGTCTGGAACCCAGACCCTGGCCCGGGCTGGGACATCTGGGGCAAGTTTCCCTGGTACGACGCAGCGTGGCAGCCGTGGACGTGGACCGGCGAGTGGAAGGACCTGCCGCCCATCAAGCCCGGCTCGCCGGACATCTTCTTCGGCACCTTCGGGCCCCACATGCCCGACTTCAACCTGCGCAACCCGGAGGTGGTCCGCTATCACGAGGACTCGCTGCGCTTCTGGCTGAACCGCGGCCTGGACGGCTACCGGCTGGACGCCGTGCCCCACCTGATCGAGAACAGCGCCAAGGACTGGAACGACCAGCCCGAGAGCCGCGCGCTGACCAGGCAATTCCAGGACCTCATCAAGAGCTACCCCGGCCGCTACGTCGTCTGCGAGGCCACGGCCGAGCCCATCGCCTACGGCAATCCAGAGCTGTGTGGCGGCGCCTTCGCGTTCAACCAGAACTACGAGCTGATGAAGGCGGCAAAGGGCGATGCAACGGCCGTGCAGAAGGTGGCCGACTACTACCGGAGCATGTCGCCCACGATGGCGACCTTCCTGCACAACCACGACATCTTCACCGGCCAGCGCGTCTGGGACCAGTTGCACGGCGACGAGGCCCGCTACCGGCTGGCGGCGGCGAGCTATCTGCTGCTGCCGGGCACGCCCTTCGTCTACTACGGCGAGGAGATAGGCCAGGCCGGCATAGACGGCAGGCACGACGAGCCGCTGCGCGCGCCCATGAGCTGGACACCCTCCGGCGGGTTCACCACCGCGGCCCAGCCCTTCCGCCCGCTGTCGCTGAACCGCAGCTGTCACAACGCCGAGAGCCAGCAGCGTGACCCGGACTCGCTGTTCAACTTCTACCGAAAGCTGATCGCGTTGCGCCGCGCGTCGCCGGCGCTGACGCTGGGCCGCTACGAGGCCGACCAGGTCGACGGCCAGCTGTGGCACTTCCAGCGCGTTCACGGCGGCGAGCGCGTCCTCGTCGCCATCAACTACGGCGACACGCCGGCCGCCCTCGAGTTGCCGGCCGGCGCGCGGATGCTGCATCCCAAGCCCGGCGCCGCCGCGCCGGGCCGCACGACGCTGCCGCCGCTGTCCGTGCGCATCTACCGGCTGGCCGCGCGATGAAGCCCCTGATCACCCTTGCCACCGCCCTGCTGATGACCCTGCCCACGCTGGCCGCCGAGACCAGCCCTGCCCCCCACCGCGTCGAACCGCCCAACTGGTGGATCGGCATGCGCGACAGCTCGCTGCAGCTGATGATCCACGGCGCCGGCATCGCCGATGCCAAGCCCGTGCTGGCGCCCTACCCCGGCGTCACGCTGAAGGCCAGCCACCGCGCGACCAGCCCCAACTACCTGTTCGTGGACCTCGACGTCACGCCCGGCGCCAGGCCGGGGGAGCTGACGCTGAGCGTGGGCAGCCAGACGCTGCGCTACCCGCTGCTGGCTCGCGACCCGGGCTCGGCCGGGCGCCAGGGCTTCGGCCCCGGGGACGCGATCTACCTGGTCGTGCCGGACCGTTTCGCCAAGGGCGCCGACCTGGGCCGGGCCGGCATGAAGGAAGGCGTCGACCGCGGCAACCCCAACGGCCGCCATGGCGGCGACCTGGCCGGCCTGCGCCGCCGCCTGGACTACATCGCCGGTCTGGGGTTCACGCAGGTCTGGCCCACGCCGCTGATCGCGAACGACAGTGACCAGTACAGCTACCACGGCTATGCGGCAACGGACTTCTACAAGATAGACCCGCGCTTCGGCACGAACGACGACTTCGGCGCCTTCGTGGCCGAGGCTCGGGCCAGGGGCCTGGGCGTCATCCAGGATGTGGTGTTGAACCACATCGGCATCAACCATGGGTGGATGGCCGACCTGCCCGCGCCGGACTGGGTCAACCAATGGCCGCAGGGCTATATGGAGACGCACCACGCGCGCATGACGCTGCAAGACCCCTACGCTGCGCCCAGCGACCGCTTGCGCTTCACCGACGGCTGGTTCGTGCCCGGCATGCCCGACCTGAACCAGCGCCGGCCGGAGCTGGCGACCTATCTGACGCAGATGACGTTGTGGTGGATAGAGCGATACGGCCTGTCGGGCCTGCGCACCGACACCTACTCCTACTCCGACCGCGACTTCCTGAGCCGCTGGTCGGCCCGCGTGATGCAGGAGTACCCGCGGCTCAACATCGTCGGCGAGGAATGGAGCGCGCACCCGGCCGTCGTTGCCTATTGGCAGCGAGGCAAACGCAACCACGACGGCTATGTGTCGTCGACGCCCAGCATGATGGACTTCCCGATGAATTCGAGCCTGCTGGCCGCGTTGACCGAGGGCG
>Ga0213878_10000028_pt1 | contig 121160 bp, 117 predicted proteins | sample VelepicoBEBS_R02_FD_161053 | JGI IMG/M metagenome (GOLD analysis project Ga0213878, IMG submission 161053) | Vellozia epidendroides bulk soil microbial communities from rupestrian grasslands, the National Park of Serra do Cipo, Brazil - BS_R02 | ecosystem: Environmental > Terrestrial > Soil >... | reverse complement strand
CAAGCTCGGCGACGTTCTGAGTTTTTAGCACGGGAGCAGACCGAGTTCGCACGCACGGCCTCGTCCCCTCCGCGCCGCTCTCATGGAGCCCGCCGTAATGGTGCGGTATTTTGCCTTTTGCGGATCAGCATGCCCACAAAGTATCCCCAAGACAGGCTATGAGCAACCAGGCACCCTAGGCCATCCCAAAAAACAAAACGATAGCTTAACCGGCCTGCGCGCCGCGTCGACACCCGGGCGCGCAATGCTTAGGCGCTCGGGCGGATTGACCGTGGTCACACACCGGCACCCGCGATTGGCTAGGACTTATGACCCCATGCCATTGGGCCGATGAGCCTTATATGAACGGATTCAAGCTCTCGCCTCTGCTTCTCGCTATGGCGGCGTTCGGCGCTCCCGCCGCGGTGTCGGCGACACCCGTCACGCCGCCTGCGCCGCCGGACGCGCATCAGCTCGGGGCCGTCGTCCATCTGAACCTCACGATCCTGCCGCAGGCCGTCGTGGGCGTTCGAACGAGCGAGCGCGGCGCACCGGAACTGCTCGTGCGCGGAAACGCGGGCGTCCCGCTGAGCCAGTCTGTGGCCGGCTTCCTCGTGCGTGACAGCCGGGGTGAACGATCGCTGGCCGACGCGGCGAGCCTGCAATCCGCGATCGCCGAGTCCCGGCGCGCGGGCGAACGCGAGATCGACGTCACCGTTATCTTCTGACGTTCCGCACGGTGCGCCGCGCGGCGCACCTTTGCAATATCCTTACTCCTGAGGCGGTCCGCGCCATCCAAAATCCCCGGTTTGTAGGATGGCTGCCGTGAGAGCCGGGTGATAGCATTTCCGGCGAGACGAGCTCGACCTTTCATCGAAGCGCGGGTGTTCGCGCCCCTTGTGCGGGAGAGAGTTCGGATCTCACTTGATTGCTCAGGGCCTTCTGCGCCGGTGCTCTCGCCCTTGAATGCGGCTGAACCATCGTAGAGCTTGGGCTCTCCTCTCTTTTCCGTCTCAGGAGCTCGCGTGAATAAACTTGCCTTCGTCGCGTTCGCGGCAGCCCTGGCGTTCGCGCCTGTGGTCTCGTCTGCGGCGACCGACTCCAATCCGAAGCCCGTCCCGGGCGGCGGCGTGCCCCCCGGCCAGACGCAATACCTCAACACGGTGACGACGATCAACTTCACCGTCACCCCGGCGTGCACAGCACTGAGCTCGCCGGACACGATCAACTTCAGCGCACAGCCGACGACCAACAATCCGACCGCGCAGGCGAACTTCCCGGTCAACTGGAACTGCGGCAACGGCATTCAGCCGCACGTCACGTTTCTGTCCACCGGCACCGCGCCTTGCAATCTGGTGAACGGGTCCTACCAGATCCCATATCAGATTTTCGCGAGCGGGCAAACGCCGCCGAACCTCTGCAACGCGACCGATAAGGGGATCGGCAACAACGTGCAGTACGCGGCGCCGGCCGGCGAGTCGGGCAACAGCGGCCACACCTTCAACATCGTGACGGGGCAGCTCGTCGACGGTAATGGCCAAGCGCTGTACCCGCCGCAGACGTACACCGACACGGTCAACGTCTACCTGAATTTCTAGTTCGGTCGAAGAAGGGTGCGGCAGAGCTGGTGTGCTGCCCACCCTTTCTTTCTCTTCTCGGTCAGGAGGATCGGTTTTGCGTACAGTGGATGTGGTGCGAGCAGCCGGCGTCGCCGGAATCTTGGCCGCCGTCGCGGCCGCCCCCGTCTGCGCGAGCGAACAGCACGCCGCCGCGGCGCCGGTGCTGCCGTGCTCCAGTCAGGTCGGAACGTTCCGGTTCACCACGCCGCCGGCGTCCCAGCCGTTCGCGACGTTCGCCGCCGCGATCTCCGTCTCGTGCGCGCCGACGACATCCTTCAGAGTCCAGTTTCACTCCGGAAACAATTGCCGCATGAGCGCGGGCGGGGGCACGGTCGCCTATGCGCTCTTCGCCGACCCGGCTGCGACGAAACCTTTGCTGGACTGCGGTCCCGGCGCCAACGTCGAGCTGACCGGTCGCGGGAGCCAGACGTTCATCGTGTACGGGCGCACCGGATTGGTCACGCCGGCGATTCGGCCCGGCGACTACAGCGATACCATCAGCGTCGAAGTCGAAAGCACCTGATCCATGTATCTCGGTCTCGTCTTTCGGCGAGCGCTCACGACAGCGCTCGCCTTCACGTTGGCGCTCGCCGGAATCGCGGCGTCGCCGGCGCTCGCGAACATCGGCGTCTCGCCGCTCCGCGCCTCGATTGCATCGGGTGAGCGCTCCGCGGCCTTCACGATCACCAACGTGCAGGCTACCGATCTCACGGTGCAGGCCGAAGTCGAGCGCTGGGAACGCATCGACGGGGTCGACAAGCGCACCAAGACCGACGACTGGATCCTGAATCCTCCGGTGATGACGATTCCGGCCTACGGCTCGCGCGTCATTCGCATGGCGCTGAAGCGGCCGAACGAATCGCCGACGGAAGTCGCGTACTCGCTGATCGTCAGCGAAGTGCACGCAGCCAATGTCGACCGCGGGCTCGGCCTCGCCGTCAAGATGCACGCGATTCTGCCCGTGTTCCTCATGCCGTCGAGCGTTTCGAAGAGCCGTCCCGAGTGGAGTGCGGCGCGCGAGGGCCCCAAGCGTATCGTTCTCAAGGTGAAGAACGTGGCTTCGACCCACATCCACATGACCGGCTTCTTGCTGAAGGACGCGGCGGGAAAGACGCTGGAGAACCAAACCCCGTCGTACGTCTTCCCCGGTGAGTCTCGAAGCTGGACGATCGAGCTTCCGCCCGATGCGGCTGCGATGGCCTTCGTGCTGCAGGTGAAGACGGACGAGGGCGTGCAGACCGTCCCGGTCTCGGGACAGTAAGATGCGCGTGCGATGGATCGCGGTCGTTGCGTTCGTCCTCGCCGCGTGCGTCGGCCAGCGCGTCGCCGCTGCGCCCGAGTTCGAGCAGCGCGTCTTCGCCGTCGTCATCAACGGCGAACCGGTGAGCTCAGGCTCCGTCGTCCTGCAGGCCGGCGACGGTTCGATCCTCGTCGCCGGCGATGACCTCAAACGCTGGCGGGTGAAGCTCGACGCTCGCGTCCCGCGAACTGCGCTCGACGGGCGCGCGTATTTTTCACTGCGCGACTTTCCCGGCGTCACGGCGCGCGTCGACGAGTCGCGCCAGATTCTGGACCTGCGCGTCCCGGCGGGGCTCTTCGAGCCGACGACGCTCGGCTTCGGCCGGCCCGGCGAGCGCAGGTTCGACCGCAGTCCGGGCGCGTTCATGAACTACTGGTTCAGCGACACGCATTTCGCCGGTACGGCCTTCGAGCAAGGGATCTTCGAGCTCGGCGCCTCCGGAGCACGGGGCGGGGTCCTCACCAGCACGGTCGGCTGGCGGCCGTCCTCGTTCGGGGCCGGCTGGCAGCGCCTGAACACGACCTGGGAGCGCGACTTCGCGGAGGCCCGCAAGACGCTCCGCATCGGCGACGGGATCTCGTCCCCGGGACGGCTCGGCGGCACGGTCTCGTTCGGCGGCATCCAGGTCGCCAGCGACTTCGCGGTCGACCAGGAGTTCCAGGTCAGTCCGGCACTGGCGATTCGCGGGGTGACGCCGAGCTCGTCGCTGGTGGACGTCCTCGTCAACAACGTGCCGGCGGTGAACGCGCAGCCCGTCCCCGCGGGTCCGTTCCTGCTCAACACGCCGCCGCTCGGGATCGACGGCCAGGGCCAGGTTCGGGTGATCGTTCGCGACGCGCTCGGCGCGGAGCACGTGGTCGTCGAGCCCTTCTACCAATCGCGCTATCTGCTGCGGCCGGGCGTCGACGAATACTCGTACGAGGCGGGTTTCATGCGCGGCGCGGGAAGCGCGCTCTCGTCATACGGGAAACCGATGGCATCGGGCACGCTCCGCCACGGGGTCACCGACAACTTCACCGCTGAAGGTCACCTCGAAGCGACCTCCGGTCTCGCGCTGGGCGAATTGACCGCCGACGTCACCTTTCCGCGCTTCGGCTTGGTCAGCGCCGGCCTGGCCACGAGCTTCACGCCGGCCGGGACCGGCCTTCGCGCGCTGCTTGGCTACGAGTTCCGCGCGTTCAACGGGATGGCTCTGGCGGCGAACGTGACGGCCGCGAGCCCGCAGTTCAAGACGATCGGATTCGACGCGCGCGCGAGCGGAGTGACGGAACAATTCGCCGTGACGCTGCCGGTGCGAACGCTCGCGGCGTCGTTCGGATTTCTCGCGACGCATCCGACGCAGGGGCCGGCGGTTTCATACGCGACGGTCGGGCTCTCCGGCCGGCTCGGCTCCGGGACGCTGAACCTTTCGACGACGCAAGGACTCTCCGGGACGCCGGCGGCGTACTTCTTCACCTACATCACCCACATCGGGCGCAACACGCTCTCGACGCGCACGAGCAACTCCGCCGGCATCGGGCGCACAAGCATGGACTACGCGACCGCGCTGCCGCCGTCGGGCTTGGGAAGCGCCGTCGATCTCTCGCTGAACCGCGACACCGGCGGGCAGCCCTTCGTCGGTGGTTCGTATCTGCTGGAAGCGGCGCCGCTGCACTTCGACACGTTCATCGACCGCGATCTCGTCCTCTCGAATCTGCGCGGAGCGTTCGCGCTGGTCGGCGGCAAGGCGTTCGCAACGCGCGACATTCCGACCAGCTACGGGCTGGCGATCGTTCCGGGCTATCCGAACGTGCGGGTCTACGTCAACGGCCTCGAGGCCGGCCGCACCGACAAGGACGGCAAAGTCGCCCTGCCGTTCCTCGTTCCGTACGCCGTGAACAGAATCTCGCTCGACCAGCGCGATCTCCCGATCTCGGCGAACATCGATCACTTCGAAGAGACGCTCGTGCCGTACTTCCGCAGCGCGGCGATCGTCCGCTTCGCGACCGGACGCGCCGGCGGCGTGATCGTTCGGCTCCGCCTCGCCGACGGCAGCGCGCTTCCCGCCGGTTCGTTGGTGATGTCGCGCGACGGCTCGCAGACGTATCCGGTCGGGGACGACGGCCTGACGTACCTCAGCGCGGTTGCGGAAGGAACGTCGGCGTACAAAGCCGTCGTCGGCGGTGACGGCAAATGCGAGTTCACCGTCGACGTTCCACACGACGCTTCGGCGATACCGGATCTCGGAAGCGTCGTGTGCGTGACGACGCCGCCGAGCGCGGCAAGCGCCTCGCCCTCGCCGACGGGAACACCGGCACCACCAATGATGCCGCCGCCGACAGCCGCGCCGGCGAGCCCCGCCGCAACGACGGCGCCGAGCCCCGCCGCAACGACGGCGCCGAGCCCCGCCGCAACGACGGCGCCGCGTTAGCGGCGCAGGCCGAGATCTGCGATCAGCTTGCGGTAGCGCTCGAGATCTTTGTGCTGCAGGTACGCGAGCAGGCGCCGGCGCTGACCGACTTGCATGAGCAGGCCGCGGCGGCTGTGGTGGTCCTTCTTGTGGACCTTCAGGTGCTCGTTGAGCTGGTTGATCGACGCGGTGAGGATCGCGATCTGGACGTCGGCCGAGCCGGTGTCGTTCGGGCCGCGGCCGTACTTGCTCGAAAGCTCCGACTTTTGTTCTTTGGTCAGGGGCACGGGGTACTGTTCTCCTTCTTCAGACTCGCGCGCCAGCAGACTCCGTGGGTCCGCGACGGCGACCGGCGAATCATATCAAATCCGGCCCCGCGCGTCAAAGCGCCGGGTTCACGGACGGAGAGCCCGAAAGGAGCGCCCGCCGGCGTGCCGGAGGCCGCTCGATGCTGCGACCAGGGCGGTCTACGATCGGTACCGCGTCGCAGCGGCGCGGCGCGTCGGCGATCTGCTGTTCGTTTCCGGTGTCGTCGTCGGACGCCGTCGGGGAGAATCGTCCGGATGATCGCCTACGTCCCGAAGCGATAACCGCGCATCCTGAGGCAGAGACATTACGCGTGCAAGTCCGTAACGTAACGGGAAGCGCGGCGTGAGACGACGGCGACGCCGACAAGCAGTCGACGGGAGAGCCCTTCCGTTCGCGCTCATCGCCGTCGTTCTTATCGTGCTCTGGGCGTGGCCGAGCCTCGCTTTTGTCGCTGCCGGTGCTTCTGCGCTCGCGGCATGTGGAATCTGGTATGCAAGCGCACGCGAGCGTGCTGCACATCTACGGCGCTGGGCCACGACCTCGAATCTCTACCAACTTACTCCTGAGGGATTCGAGCACCACGTTGCCGACACATATCAGGCATTAGGCTATGCCGTTACGGTCACGCCGCGCATAGGCGATCAAGGAATAGATGTAATAGCTGAACGTTCTGACGAACGCCTCGGCCTTCAGTGTAAGCGAACAACGGAAACGGTTTCAAACGGCGCTGTGCAAGAAGCATATGCCGGCAAGGCGTACCATCGGTGCACGTCAGCGGCGGTCATTTCCCTCGGCGGCTTCACCGCGTCTGCGCGGGCCCTCGCGGTATCAACGGGCATCGCGCTGATCGATGCCGGAACGTATTCGGATCTGTTCCATAAAGCGACGACGACGATAGGGCAGCGTTCGCCATTGGCAACATTTCCAACGATGCTTGGCATGATGCGAGGGCTAGCGTTTGCTGCCATAGCAGCAATTGCGCTAGCTATAGGGGTCTTGCGGCTTTCCCATCCGACGACGACATTTCAAGTCCCCCAATCGTCGGAAGCGATTCAGCCGCGGGTAGATGCGCCGACCGACGTGGTTGAGCGTTTTTATAGGGATATCACGAACAAAGATTATGCGGCGGCTTACGGTTTGTTGTCACCATCGTTCACAAGGTCGTTGCCGTACCGCAATTTTCTATCAGGCTACTCGACGACCGTGAGTGTCTTCGCGACAACGTCTCTAAATGATCCCCGAACGGTAAACGTACGGCTTACGGCCACGGACCGAAACCGCGATGGCTCGTACCGCACAACGAAATATCAAGGGTACTGGAGAGTCGTGCCGGATGGCCGCGGTAGTTGGCTTTTAGAGGATGGGCGCTTTCATACGATTTGATTCTGTTGTGTTCTCGAAGTCCGGCAGACGTGCATCGTTTGCCCGCACGGCCCTTCAATTGCGATCAGCCCTGCGTCAAAGCGCGGGGTTCTCGTTCTCTTCCTCTTGGGCGGCGGTGATCGCGTCGCGCAGCGCCTGCAACTCGGGTGGAAGATCGGTCGTGCGCTCGGCGAGCATCTCGAGCGCCGTCAGCGCGCGCCGAGCTTCGGCGCGGTCCAGCGCGACGTACAGCGTGCGCGCCAGCTCTTCATCGAGCCGCTCGAGCGCGCGCTTCGCCATGTTCGCCTGACCGAACGAGTACGCGTGGTGGCTGGCATTTCCGAGCAGCTTCAGCTCGGACTCGATCCAGTCGCGGTAATCCTTGAGCAAGACGTCCTCCAATGGGCGCGGAACCGGGTGCCCCGTGAGCGATGATTTCGTGACCGTGGCGCGCGTCGGCGACGTGGCGCCCGGGACCGGAAAGGCCATCGTCGTCGGCGACCGCGAGATCGCGCTCTTCAACGTCGGCGGGACGTTCTATGCTCTCGACAACACCTGTCCCCATCAAGGCGGCCCGCTGGCTGAGGGTTGGATCGAAGGGATCCAAGTAACCTGCCCCTGGCACGCCTGGACCTTCAAGTTAACCGATGGCAAGATGACCCTCGGCGACTACGCTTCCGTCGAGTCATTCGACGTTCGGGTTCATGGCGACCAAGTCCAGATTAGCCGCACGCCTCGCGCGCACTAACAACGCCAAGATCAGTGCGTCTGTGGGCAGAAGCGTGTCCGCGCCCTTAGCGGCGATCGTCGCAGTCGCTGTGAGACGAACCGTCGTTTCCCTTGTTACAGTCGCTGGTGGCTCCGCTGTCGAAGTGAATTCGCGCGAGCTTTACGCGAACGACGGGCACACTCTCGCGGACGACCAGTATCTCCCGGTCACGAAATCTTTCGGCGCCCGCTAGAGTCGCCTGCTCGCGGTCTTCTCGCGGTCGAAAATAACGCGTGATTCGGATGCGGCGGATTTCGAGTGCGAGGTCGATGTCCTTGAGTATCCAATTTTGTTCCGCATCAAGGCTCGCGTGAAACTCGGTACCGAGCTCCGTTTTCCATGCATAGGACTTTCGAGCCCTAATACTTCTCGGCACGCCGTCGCGTCCGACGACGCGCAGTGACCGAGTCGCGGCGAACGCGTAAGCTTCTTCGGCACTAGCGCCGGAGCGAACCGCCGCGACAGCCTCTGCGCTGAGCGCGCGGCCTTCCATGGCGCCAATTTCTGCGCCGACTCCCGCGCGGGCGACGATCAGTTCGGGAAGAACCATCGGGACGGCCAACATGGCAATCCGACCGACCACATATGCGATGAGCTCATTTCGGCATCCCGACGACAACTCTTCATCAGTATGTCGCTCCCAATCTGACCATTGTCGCACATCACAATTAAATTTCTTTAAACGTTCGTAGAGAGCAGTGTGTTCAAAACGAGCTTCGTCGTGTTCGCTGTTTGCCGCTTCATTCTGCGCGCTTTCATCCGCTGTGAGACGGTCGAGCTCGTTCGCTGCTGCGCGGCCTACGAGGAAATCGCCCAGCGTCGCGCGGTAGCGAACGTCTCGTGCGGCACTACGCAGGTTCTCGTAAGCATCTTCGAGCTTCCCGTCGTGCCATTGGATCAGTCCGAGTGCATGGCTTGCGGTCGCCTCGTTCTGGTGGTGTTCGATCATCTTTTGCAAGACGTCCGCTGCCCGACCGTCAACTCGGTGGAGAAGAAACTGCGCTTCCTGCCACCTGATGTCACCGTCATCCTTGAGCGCGAGCGACGTCTCAAAATCTCCATACGCTCGCTCATCTTCGCCGAAATTCATGGCAAGCGCTGCGGCCGCAAGTCGCGACTTCGCGGCCTCGCCGCGATCGGCCGGTGCAAGGAAGTCAGCGTATTCCTCAAGCCAATTCAGTCGTTCAAGGGCTCCGCCGCCAGAGATGGCGCGCTCGTAGAGGTTTAGCGCAACCGCCGAGTGGTGCGCCTTGGCGAGGCGTGCCACGTCGACGATCTGCTCAGGCGCTGCGCGCAGTTGAGCGAGATCCATGTATGCCCAATCCGGCGCGAGAACACTGCTGACACCATCGAGATAGCGAACGGTGAACGCAAACATGGATGCCGCTGGCTGCAGCAGCCCGAGCTTGTCTAAGGCGGCGCCTTCATAGGGCGCGATACCCAATACGACGACTGCGAACGTGAGCACGGCAAGTAGTAACGTCACGACGCGCCGGAACGAGCGGGTTCTTGTCGACTTCGACATGGCCGTACGCACAGCATAGCATTTATAGCTGCATTGCGATAGCGCCGTTTGACGTGGCGATCGAAGGTTGACAAATCGTATCGTCGTGTTATGAGTGTCGAAACGGCCGCGATGAATCGCCGTTATACGTCAGCCGTGTTTAGGCTTATACGGCTGGTCGCGAACATTCTGGGCACGTAGACGTGCAGGTCAGCCGGACCCGCGAGCGTCGCAGCCGGGCTCAGGCCAGCGCGTCGCGAAGGTCGGCGATGCGGCGCGAGCCGGTCGCGAAGAGGGCGATCCGCAGCGCGATTATGAGCTCGTCAATCAAGGCGGCGACGGCGGCGTCGGACTCGTCGGCGGCGCGCAGGAACGGCAGCGCCAGCCCGGCCAGGTCGGCGCCGAGCGCCAGCGCTTTGGCGATCTGCACGCCGTCACGAATCCCGCCGCTTGCGACCAGCGGCACCGCCGGCAGTGCGGCGCGCAGGGCGGCCGTCGCGCGGGGCGTCGCGTAGCCCCAGTCGCCGAACGCTTCGGCGATCCGCTCGCGGGCAGGGTCGCCGGAGCGCTTGCCCTCGACGCGCGCCCACGACGTGCCGCCGGCGCCCGCGACGTCGATCGCCGCGACGCCGCACTCGAGCAGCCGCGCCGCCGTCGAGGGCGCGAGCCCCGAGCCGACGCTCTTCGCGATTACCGGCACGTCGAGCGCCGCGCAGACGGCGGCGATCTTCGCTTCGAGGCCGCGGAAGTTGGTGTCGCCGCCCGGCTGCAGCGCTTCCTGGAGCGGGTTGAGGTGCAGGTAGAGCCCGTCGGCGCCGAGCGCGTCCACCAGCCGCCGCGCGTCGTCGACGCGGACGGCGTAGTTGAGCTGGACGGCGCCGAGGTTCGCAAACAGCACGACCTTCGGCGCGACGGCGCGGACGTCGAAGGTCGCCCGGAGCGCGTCGTCCTCGAGCATCGCCCGGCCGCTGCCGAGCGCGAAGGCGATCCCGGCCGCTTCGGCGCCGCGGGCCAGGCGGCGGTTGATCTCGCCGGCGCGGGCGGTTCCGCCAGTCATCGAGGAGATCAGCAGCGGCGCGCGCAGCGGCCGGCCGAGGAACGAGGTCGAGACGTCGACGTCGGCCAGCGCCATCTCGGGGAGCGCCTCGTGGCGCAGCCGCACGCCCTCCCAGCCGGCGTCGAGCCGCGAAGCGACGTCCTCGTTCAGGCACACGTCCAGGTGGCGCGACTTGCGCTGCTCGGTCGACTCCGCCATCGTCACGAGAGGCCTCCGCGCCGCGGGCGGCGATCCCCTTCAGCGATGGACGCTCAGCAGCCAGCCTACGACGGCGCGACCGGCACCGCCGGCGGCCCGGCCTTCGGCGCGGCGCTGACGAAGCTGGCCGCCGCCAAGCAGCTCGATCTCGACGGGCTAGCGGTCGCCACCGGGCTCGACGAGGCGCTGCTGGAGCGCGTCCTCGCCGGCGAGGCGCGGCTGGCGGTTCCGGCGCTGGCGCGGCTGGCGCGCGCGCTGCGGCTGCGGCCGATCGGCTTTCTGCAGCAGACGGGGCTGCTCGGCCTCGACGTGTACGCCGGCGGCCTGGACCCGCTGTACTTCCTCCCCGACGGCCAGATCCGGTACGACGCGCGCATCTATATGCGCGAGATCAACCCCCGCCACGCCGTGCCCGAGGGCGACATGACGAAGCGCAATCCCGTCTTTCAGGCGATCACTGCGGACACGGTCCTGGACGCGCTCGGCAAGCTCGAGATCGAGCTCGCCTACCTCTTGCGAGCGGCCGTTCAAGGAACGGGCGGGAGTCTCTGAGAGCGTTCGCGCGGTGGCCTGAAGCAGCCGGTCCCCCGAAAGGCGGCCTCAGCGCGCGGTGAGAACGCCCGATCCCTTATGGAGATCGAAGGGAAACGAATCGCAGCGCTCGTCGGGGACGGTTTTGAGGAGTCCGAGCTGATCGAGCCGCGCCGCGCGCTGGAAGAGGCCGGCGCCATCGTGACGATCGTCGGCGTGGACGACCGCGCGCTCACGAAGATTCGCGGCAAGCGCGGACTCGACGACGGGCAGAGCGTGAAGGCCGAGGAGCTCGTCGCCGACGTAACCGCCGACGACTTCGACGCGCTGCTGATCCCCGGCGGCCAGTCGCCGGACCACATCCGCACCAACAAAGACGTGCAGCGGTTCGTCAAAGAGTTCGATCAGGCGAAGAAGCCGATGTTCGTGATCTGCCACGGACCGCAGGTGCTGATCTCCGCGAACGTCGTGCGCGGCCGCACGCTGACCGGCTACGCCTCGATCGCCGACGACATCCGCAACGCGGGCGGTTTGTATCGCGACCAGCCCGTCGTCCAGGACGGCAACTGGGTAACCTCGCGCAACCCCGGCGACCTGGTCCTCTTCAACCGCGCGATCATCGAAAAGCTCGCCGCCCAGAGCGCACCGGTCTAAAATTTCATCGCACCCGCCCTTGTCGCGCGCGCTCGACGGCGTGATCGGTTGGCGTGAGCGAATTTCTCAAAACGTTGGAGACGCTGGGCGGCGTCACCGTCGAGCAGGTCCTCGCCTTCGCGGCGCTGATCCTCCCGGGCTTCATCTCGCTGCGCGTCTACGAAATGCGGCGCGGCGGCGAAGCGCGTAAGACCAGTGAAGTGCTGCTCGATCTCGTGGTCTACAGTTTGGTAACGGACGTGGCGGCTTTCGCCGCGCTGTGGCTGGTGGCCGTCATCGTACCCGACCGCCTTCAGCCGTTTCTGAAGGTTTCCGTCTGGGCGCTCGCCATCCTCGTGCTTCCGGTCGCCGTCGCCTTCATGTTCTTCGAACTTCGACGTCGGATGCTAAGTCTGGGGCTTTCGCGCGATCCGACGGCGAAGCCGTGGGATCGTTTTTTCGAACGCGTCGGCCGGTTCGACGGAACGTTCGGTGCGATTTTGACGATGAGGGACGGTCGCAAGATCGGAGTTCGGCTCATCGATCCGTCATATGCGTCTTCGTATCCGGCACCGGAGCAGGCACTGTTCGGTGAGGTATGGACAATTGACCCGGAACGTGCAAGGTTCGTCCGGCCGGTGCCGGGTTCGTGCGGCGTTCTCGTTGACAAGGCAGACTGCGAGACGATCGAATTCTTGCGATGGACCGAGGTCGACCCCTTACCGGCACGTGAAACCAAAGAGCAACCAAAATGACGATTCTTGAAGACTTGCTGAGCTTGATCTGCGGGCGTCCGGTCGGGCGCGGCGGCGTTTACGACATCGGTTCGAAGACGGAGTCTTCGGCCTGGCCGCGCCCGGAGAAGCTGCCTGCGGCGGGGCAACGCGCGCGATCACGAGATCGCGGTAGCGTGGCCCAGCCTGACGAAACGGGCGCTACTCCACGACGGTGAGCCTTGGGTTGGGGCGTTCGGGGCGGCCTACTTTGTGGCATTCGCGCCAGCCGGCGCCGTCGTCGATGGCGACGATGTCGGCGGTGAAGTCGAACGAACCGGCACCTTTGAAGAACGCGCTGCCGACCGCGTAGGCGTCGGTCGGAACGTTTTCGCTTTCGAACCGGTGGATGCGGTCGGCGTCGAAGCCGCCGCTCACCACGATCTTCACGTGGCGGAACCCTTCGGCATCGAGCGCGTCGCGCACGTTGTGCACGAGCTGTGCGTTGACGCCGGTCGGCGGGAACGTTCCCATCTGCGGGATCACGCTCTTGTCGACGAGAGTTCCGGAGGTGTCGAGGCGCACCGCCCAGAGCCGCTGGCCGAGCGCGCGCGCGCAAGCGAGCGACGTGCCGACACAGTCGTTGTCGAAGTCGACCAGCGCGATCACGTTCACGTTGGAATCGATGTGCTGCGCGAACTTTTCGGTCGCGAGCACCGTGTCGCCGTGGTACGCCGCGATCAGCGCGTGCGGGACGGTCCCCATCCCGCGCGAGCCCCACCACTCGGCGTTCGCATCGGTCGAGACACCGAGCGCGCCGGAGATGTACGCGGCGTAGCCGTCGCCGGTCTGCACCAAATGGTGGTCGAACCGCGCCGGAAAGAACAGCACTTCCTTCCCGCCGGCCGCGTCGACGATCGCGCGCGCGTTGGTCGCGATCCGCGTGCGGCGCGCGAGCACGCCGAGGTACGGCGTTTCGAGGTGCGCGAAGAGCGCGTAGTCGCCTTCGATCGTCATCACGGTTTCGAACGGCGTGATCGCGTCGCCGTCGTACAGCGCGCGCACGGTCAAGCGCTCCCACCCGTCCTCCCACGAGCCGTCGGGCGCACGCCGGCCGCTGCACAGCTTCAGGATCGCGATCGCCTCGTCGATTCCGCACAGCACCGCCTGGTTGCGCTGAAAGACCTGCATGCGCACGCGCGGGTGATAGCGGTCCTTCTCCAGGATCTCCCGGGCGCGGTTGAAGTAGACGTCGGAGTAGTAGCCGTCGCGCATCTTCTCGACCGGCAGGTTGAGGATCGCCGGGTCGAGACGACGGCGCTCGGTGCGGAGCATGGGACGCCCCTACGCGGGCGTGGAACGAAGTCCTCGTCACGATGTCAGTTCCGACCAACCGCGCGATCGCGGACCGGCTGCGCGAGATTCGCACTCTGATGGAGTTCGCGGGCGAGCCGTTCTTCAAGTTCATGGCCTACGAGCGGGCCGCCGAGACGCTGGAGAACGCCCCGCCGCTGGGCGCGGTGACCGACGCCGCGCAGCTCACCGAGCTGCCCGGGATCGGGAAGACGATCGCCGGCCGCATCGTCACGATCGCGCAGACCGGCACCGACCCGTACCTCGAGGAACTGCGGGCGAAGTACCCTTCGACGCTGATGGAGGTGCTCAAGGTCCAAGGCGTCGGGATGAAGACGGCGCAGCAGCTCTTCGAGCGGCTCGGTGTCGCGTCGCTCGCCGACCTGGAGCGCGCGCTCGAGGCCGGCGCGCTCGGCGACATCCCGCGGCTCGGCCCGAAGTCGATCGAGAACATCCGCCGCGGCGTGCTCTCGTACAAGGGCCGCTCGCGGCGCACGCCGCTCGGCGTCGCGCTCCCGATCGCGCGCGAGGTGATCGCGTACCTTCGCAAGATGACGGACGCGCAGGACCTCACCACCGCCGGCAGCGTCCGCCGCCAGGAACCGACCGTCGGCGACGTCGACGTCGTCTGCACCTCGGAGAACGCGAACGAGGTAATCACCGCGTTCACCGCTTGGGAACGCGCCGAGGCGGTTTTGGCCGAAGGCCCCACGAAGGCGAGCATCTGGCTCGCCGGCGGGTTGCAGATCGATTTGCGCGTGCTGCCGGCGCACTTGTACGGCAATTTGCTGCAGCACTTCACCGGCTCGCGCGAGCACAACATATTGTTTCGCGAGCTCGCGGTGCGCAAGAACCTGCGCGTGAGCGAGAACGGGATCGTCGATCTGACCGACGGCCGCACCATCGTCTGCCGCACCGAGGAAGAAGTGTATGCGGCGCTGGGAATGGCGTACATTCCACCGGAGATGCGCCTGGGCGTCGGCGAGATCGACGCGGCGCGCGAGGGAACGCTGCCGCATCTCGTCGAGCTGTCCGACTTGAAGGGCGATTTTCACTTGCACAGCACCTGGTCCGACGGGCGCGACACGCTCGAGACGATGGTCGCGGCGTGCGCGGCGCGCGGCTATCAGTACCATTCGCTGAGCGACCACTCGTGGGGGCGCGGGCGGATCGGGCTGGATCCCGAGCAGCTGCGTGCGCAGCGCGCGCGGGTTCGCGAGCTCGGCGACCGCTACGGGATTCGAACGCTGTGCTCGGCGGAGGTCGACATTCGCGCCGACGGCTCGCTCGACTTCGAGGACGCGGTGCTGGCCGAGCTCGACGTCGTCGTCGCCTCGGTGCACTCCGCGTTCAACCAGTCGCGCGACGCGATGACGGCGCGCTTGGTTCGTGCCTGCGAGAACCCGTACGTGACCGTCATCGGCCACCCGACGGGGCGCAACGTCGAGACGTTCGCCGGCTACGACTTCGACCACGACGCCGTCTTCGCGGCCGCGGCGCGGACGGGGACGGCGCTCGAGATCGACGGCCAGCCCGCTCGGCTCGACTTGCCGAGCCCGCTCGTAAGACGTGCGAAAGCGTACGATGTGACGTTCACCTGCGACTCCGACGCGCACGATGCCGGGCAGCTCGAGAACGTGGCATACGCGGTCGGACAGGCGCGGCGCGGCTGGGTCACCGCGGAGGAAGTGCTCAACGCGCGGCCGCTCGAGGAAGTCCTGGCGTTCGTGGGGGCGAAGCGTAAACGCCTCGCCGATGTCCACGCCCGCGCCGATACCTCCGTCTGAGGAGCGGCGGCTCGCCGCCCTCTACGAATACGAGCTCCTCGACACTCCCAGCGAGGATCTCTTCGACGCGTTCACGCGGCTCGCCGCGCAGCTCTGCGACACGCCGATCTCGCTGATCACGCTGGTCGATCGCAACCGGCAGTGGTTCAAGTCGAACCTCGGGCTCGAGACGCGCGAGACGTTGCGCGATATCGCGTTCTGCGCGCACACGATCTTGGGCGAGGGAATCTTCGAGGTGCGCGACGCCAGCGCCGACCCGCGCTTCGCCGACAACCCGCTCGTCACCGGCGAGCCGGGGATTCGCTTCTACGCCGGGTACCCGCTGCGCTCGAGCGACGGCGAGGCGGTCGGCACCGTGTGCGTCATCGACCGCAAGCCGCGCACGCTGACCGACGCTCAGCGCTCGGTGCTCGTCACGATCGCGCAGGCGATCGTCGAGCAGATGGAGGCGCGGCGCACGGTGCTGCGCCTCTTCGACAGCTCGCAGACCGAGCTGTACCACGCCGACCTGAAGGCGGGGCGCCTGATTTTCGCCAGCGAGGCCGCGCGCCGCAATCTCGGCTACACGATGGACGAGCTGCGCGCGCTGCCGCTGGACGCGCTGCTGCCCTCGCTCGCGCAGGAAGGACGGCTCGCGCAACGGCTCGCGGAGCTGCGCGCGAACCCGGGCCGCCGGCTGAACGTTCGCACGACGGCGCGCCGCAAGGACGGCACGACCTATCCGGTCGAGCTGCGGCTCGAGCTGATCAACACGCGCACGCGCGACATCGTCCTCGTCGTCGCGACCGATCTGACCGAGAGCGAGCGCGCGCAGCAGCGCATCAACTTGCTCTCCGCGGCGATCGAGTCGGCGCAGGACCCGATCATCATCGCCAAGCCCGGTCCGACCGCGGAGGACGCGCCGACGATCGTGTACGCGAACGAGGCGTTCGTGCGGACGAAGGGCGCGACGCGGCGCGAGGAGGTGATCGGGCAGAGAGTCGACCAGTTCTTCGGCCCGAAGACCGATCTCGCGCGGCTGGTGCACATGCGCTCGGAGGCGATGGCCGGGCGGCCGGCGCGGGTGGAATACATCTCGTACCGGCTCGACGGCTCGTATTACCACACCGAAGCGACGGCGCGCCCGCTGCTCGACGAGAACGGGATGATGACGCACTACGTCATGGTCCAGCGCGACGTCACCGAGCAGGTGCTGCGCGGCGCGCAGCTCGCGCTGCAGAACGAGCGGCTCACCGCGCTCACCTCGATCGCGCGCACGCTGTTCGCCGCGCTCGAGCCGAGCGTGCTGGTCGAAGCGCTCCTCTCCGGGGTGCACGAGCTGATCGACGGCCGCGCGACGCTCTACGCACCGCGCTCGCGCGGCGGCTTCGCGGCGACCACCGATCTCACCTTACGCGACGAGTCGCTGCAGGCGGACAGCTTCGTCGCGCTGGCGTCGCGCAGCGACGTGTGCGTGCTGGACGAGTTCGAGCACCGCGCGGCGGTGCGCGTCCCGGGCGCGGGCGGCGGGACCTCGTACGTGCTCGACGTGCAGCGCACCGCGCCGTTCAGCACCGCCGACGTGTTCGCGATCGGACTGCTCGGCCAGTACTTCGCGGTCGCGGCGCGGAACGTCGAGCTGTACCGCGAGCTGACCTCGCGCCGCGACGCGGTCGTCGAGCTGAACCAGGTGAAGAACGACCTGATCGCGATGCTCGCACACGACTTCAAGGGACCGCTGACGACGATCGTCGGGTTCGCCGACGTGCTCGCCGAGGACGACCGCTTCGACTACGAAGCGCGCCAGTATCTCGGCATGATCTCCTCGAGCGCGATGCGGCTGGCGTCGCTGGCGACCGACACACTCGCGCTCTCGCGGCTCGAGCAGAACGAGCTTGCGCTCGCGCTCGGCGAGGTCGATCTGGTCGCGCTGGTGCGCGACGTGGTGCGCGTCTTCTCCGTGACGCGGCCGATCGACTTGCGCGTCACCGGCGCGCCGCTCGTGGTGAGCGGCGACGCCGCGCGGCTCCGCCAAGTCGTCGAGAACGTCATCGGAAACGCGATCAAGTACTCGCCGGGCGGCGAGCCGGTCGAGGTCGCGATGCGCGCGCGCCAGGGCGGCGTCGAGCTGACCGTGCGCGACCGCGGGATCGGAATCCCCGAGGGCGAGCGCCCCAAGCTGTTCGGCCGCTTCGCGCGCGCCAGCAACGCGCGCGCGCTCGGGATCGGCGGGACCGGCTTCGGCTTGTACCTCGCGCGCACGATCGTCGAGCTGCACGGCGGCGCGATCGAGGTCGAGTCCGTCGAAGGACAAGGCTCGACGTTCCGCATCTACGTCCCTGCGCAGCCCGCGCAGCGCTCGATCGCGCCGATCCGGATCGCGCTGCTCGACGTCGACGGCGACGCGCGCTCGTACGTCGCGCACGCCTTGCGTGACGACGGCTTCGCCGTCAGCGTCGCGGTCAACGGCGAAGAGCTGCTGCACCAGCTTTCCGAAGCACCCTACGACGTGGCGCTGGTCGACGCGGACCGGCTCGGGATGCCGGGCGAGCAATTCGTCGCGCGCGCCAACGGAACGCCGCTGGTCCGTATCGGCGTGCGCATTCCGGCCGAACAAAACGGCTGGCACGCGGTCCTCACCAAACCGTTCCTGATGAAAGACCTCTACGACGCCGTCGACACCGCCCTCGACCGCGCCAACGGCGGCCGCCCCGGCGCAGCGAGCGCGCCTTCGTAGCACAGGTCACCGTCGCGACGACAAGCCGAAAGCTCGTCCAATGGACGAATCAACTGCTCGAGCGAGCCGGCGAGATCTTCGATGGTCAGCGCCCCGAAGAACGGCCCCGTTTGAAGGAGCTGCACGTAAAGATCGGCGACGATGCGCCAAGGATCATTTTAGAGCACGCGCTCGGAAGTATCGACGAGTCGAGTGCAAAGCGTTGGCCGATCGCGAACGCGCTTTGCAGCTCTTGCATCATAAAAAGTAGCCGCCGAAGCGCCTACTGCGCCCGAAAATGCGAGTGCGACACTTTTGGGACGTCACTCCATGCTCTTACGCACTCAATAGATGTGAAATCTCCGCCTCCAACGCCGCTTTTGCGGCGAAGCTGCCCAGCTTCGGGATGGCGGCTTTCGCAAATGCGAGCGCCTTGCGCAGCGGACCTTCGTCTGCCTGCGCCTGCTGAACCCCGGTGTCGATTGCATCAGCCGCAGCTGTCGCCAGTGTCGCGTCCTCCTCTTGAAGGGATTCTGCCGCCTCGCGCAAGTGCTGTGCGACCGTCGAAGCAGCCGCAACGTCGATCCTTTGTCGCTGGGTCGCACCGACCGACGCCTTCCCGGTCGAGGTCCCGATTACGCCGGAGAAGTTTCCGATATTACCGTGAATGTGAATTGCCGCGGCCGGGACTGACTGGGCTCGCTTCTTTTCTTCATCGGAAAATGACATACCGGTCCCCATTATTCCATTCGCTTCGAGCTTGATCGACCAGTCAAGAATCGCGGTTCGAACCGCGTCCAGTACTCCTACTATTGATGCTCGCGAAATCTCGCTCATGGGCCGGATATCGCCATCAATTCCCCACGAGCGCAGTTTTTGATAGATTCCTTCAGACAGGTTCAGATAGAATACCTTATCGTCGCCCTGGAGAAGGGCTTCTAGTTCCCCGATCGACATTGGCAATTGCCGCGAGGAGTTGAATATCTCATTGATTCCTGCATTTGAGGTAACGAAGGGTACGCGTCCCCAATATGCGTTTTGATAGACGGGCTGGGTAGGAACGCGGCGATACTCAGGGACGTCGTCGCCTGCGAAGGTGCCGCTGAGTTCCGAATCGACCCAACGCATCATCTCCGGTTGGTTTAACTTCGCGGCAACGAGCTTCGCCTTGCGGAGCAGATCGGAAACCTTCACGTTGCTATCCGACGCGGCTACTTGCAATTGTTCAACTAGAGAACCCATAAGGTCACCTCGGGTGCGCTTTTGACGCTTTATCATCGTGGCGCCGTAGACTGGTCCCTGCAGTATTTGGGAGGCAGGTAAACCTAGCGCCGAAATGGCGGCCAAGCAGCGACGCCGGCCAGCAACAACGACCGGCGTCGAGGTTCACCGCGCCCACGATTTCGCCACACGCACAAAAGCGAAAGCCCGCCGTTAGAGCGGGCTCCCAGACGAGTAGGTACGCGGTCCGCAAGACCGAGGAAGGCCGACACGCCGAGGACTACTGCAAAGACCTTTTCGGTGAGGCTCCAGACCTCTCTCCAATTCAGTTTTTGTTTCGGTTCGGTGTTGTCTACTACTCGGGACTCGGTGCTCTCAACCATTGGCGCCATTTCCTTTTTTTGGGAAACGACGTGCTGGCCTTCGGTGGCACCTCGGACCACGTACGCAACTTGCGACGAGGCGCAGCTTTGACGCTTGAGGCGTCTAGTAAGTGGAACAACAACCGTCGGGTGAAGGTTTCGCGATGAGCGGCCTCACATGGCCCATCTGCACGGCGGGCGAAACGATTCCCAGGTCGGGCTCAATCGCACCCGAGCCATTCATTGTTGGAACGTGAACTGCGAAAATTGGGATGTAGGCGCGAGGTGGATGGCGATTGGCGAATATCATAATTCCTCGTGCAACCACGGTCCTCGACTCGGCGGCCACGAGTAAGAACCGAAACTCCGCTATTAGTCTCACATCTCTAGATAAAGGACCATTGGAACGGTGGCAGGTTGACGTTGTCGAGCAGCTCGGCCGGATCCGCATAGATTGCGTTCGCCTTGCGCAACGTTTCCTGGGGATTTCCGCCGCACAGCAACGCCACGCATTTCACGCCGGCTTTGTGCGACGCTTCGATGTCGTATTTGGTGTCGCCGACCATCACCGCTTCGTTCGCGCCGACCTGCGCTTTCTGCAGCGACGCGGTGACGATGTCGGGAGCCGGCTTGGAGGCGTCCGCGTCGTCGCTCGTCGACGCCTCGTCGACCAGCGGCTCGAAGTCGCCGACGGCGAGCAGATCCTTCAGCTCGGCGCCTTTTGCCGACGTTGCCATGATGACGCGCGCGCCGCGCGCGCGAACCGCCTCGAGCGCCTCGCGCGCGCCGCGGGTCGGGCGCAGATGCGGGAGTTCTCGCTCCTTGAAGATCTCCAGCCGCCGCTTGGTGATGTTCTTGCCGGGCTCGGACTCGTCGGACAGGCCGGGGACCAGCTCCGGGAGGACGCGGTCGCCGCCCATGCCGATCAGCGGGCGGACCCGCTCGAACGGTACCTCGTGGCCCGCCTCGGCGAGCGCCGCGACCCAGGCTCGGGCGTGCGCGTCGTTGGAGTCGATCAAGGTCCCGTCGACGTCGAAGAGTACTGCTTGGGTCACGGGGATCGCTGTACCCACGGCGACCCACGGGGATCGCGGTACCCGTCGCGAAGCGGTCCCGACCAGCTCCGCCTTTCGAGCGAGGACATCTTGGCCAGCACGAAACGCCCCACGATCGACCTCACCTCACTGCTCGCCGGCGCCGCCGAGGCGCTCGGCAAGCGGGTTGCGCCGCTCCCGAACGTCCCCTCGGCGCGCACCCAGCGGCTGCGCTCGCGGATCGCCGACGCGAAGAAGTCGCCCGGCGTCTGTCCGTACTGCGCGGTCGGCTGCGGGACGATGGTCTACAGCAAGGGCAACGAGATCCTCGACATCGAGGGCAACCCGGACTCGCCGATCAACGGCGGGACCCTGTGTCCCAAAGGCGCCGCGACCTACCAGCTCCACGTCAACCCGAACCGCTGGACGACGTGCAAGTACCGCGCGCCGTTCGCGCGCGAGTGGACCGACGTGCCGTACGAGTGGGCGATGGAGCGCATCACGGCGCGCATCAAGGAGACGCGCGACCGCACCTTCACCGAGTTCGACGAGCAGGGCCGGCGCGTCGCGCGCACGACCGCGATCGCCTCGCTCGGCGGCGCGACGCTCGACAACGAAGAGAACTACCTGATCGCGAAGCTCTGGCGCTCGCTGGGCGGCGTCTTCATCGAGAACCAGGCCCGAATTTGACATAGCTCGACGGTGCCCGGTCTGGGCACCCTCTACGGCCGCGGCGGCGCGACGACGTTCCTGATGGACCTCCAGCACGCCGACCTGATCATCATCCAGGGCTCAAACTTCGCCGAGAACCATCCGGTCGGTTTCCGTTTCGTCACCAAGGCGAAGGAGCGCGGCGCGAAGGTGGTCCACGTCGACCCGCGCTTCACCCGCACCAGCGCGCTCGCCGACACGTACATCCCGATCCGCAGCGGGACCGACATCGCCTTCACCGGTGGCCTCATCAACTACGTCCTGCAGAACGAGGCGTATTTCAAAGACTACGTGCTCGAGTTCACCAACGCGTCGTACGTGGTCGACGAGCGGTTCGCCGACACCGAGGACCTCGACGGGATCTTCTCCGGCTTCGACGGCGAGAAGGGAACGTACGACCCGCAGACCTGGAAGTACGAGCTGCTCGAGAACGGCGAAGGCTCGGACGCCGGCGGCAGCGCGAAGGACGCGCAGTCCGGCGAAACCTCCCCGACCACCGGCGGCCATTCCGAGCACGGCACGAAGCGGCCGCGCAAAGATCCGACGCTGCAGCACCCGCGCTGCGTGCTCAACCTCCTCAAGAAGCATTTCGCGCGCTACACCCCCGAGATGGTCGAGAAGATCTGCGGCTCGCCGAGAGAGCAGTTCCTCGAGCTCTGCAAGCTGGTCGTCGCGAACAGCGGGCGCGAGCGCACGATGACGTACTGCTACGCGATGGGCTGGGCGCAGCACACCGTCGGCGTGCAGAACATTCGTGCTGCGGCGACGCTGCAGGCGCTGCTCGGGAACACCGGCCGCCCCGGCGGCGGGATCATGGCGCTGCGCGGACACGCTTCCATTCAAGGCTCGACCGACATCGCGACGCTCTACGACCTGCTGCCGGGCTACATCAAAACGCCCTCGCTCGAGCGCGGCGAAGACACGTTCGAGAAGTGGAAGAAGAACTGGGCGAACCCGACCGGCTGGTGGTCGAACTGGCCGAAGTACGCGGTCTCGCAGCTCAAGGCGTGGTACGGTCCGGCGGCGCGCGCCGACAACGACTGGGCCTACGACTACCTTCCGAAGAACACCGGCGACCACTCGCACCAGCCGATGTTCTTCACCATGAAGGACGGCGGGATCGAAGGCTTGATCCTGTGGGGTCAAAACCCCGCCGTCGGCGGGCAGAACGCCGCGCTGCAGCGCGCCGCGCTCGGCCAGCTGAAGTGGATGGTCTGCCAGGACATCTTCGAGACGGAGACCGCGGCGTTCTGGAAGCGCGAGGGCGTCGATCCGTCGACGGTCGGCACGGAGATCTTCTTCATGCCGGCCGCATCGGTCGCGGAGAAGGGCGGTTCGTTCACCAACACGATGCGGCTCTTGCAGTGGCACGAGAAAGCGGTCGACCCGCCGGGCGATGCGCGCAGCGATCTCGCGCTGGCCTGGAATCTGGGCCGGCGGCTCAAAGAGCTCTACAAAGACTCGGCGCGCGCGATCGACCGGCCGATCCTCGACATGACCTGGGACTACGACTCCGACGATGCGCACGAGCGCGCGCTGGGCGAGCCCGATCCCGAGAAGGTGCTGCGCGAGATCAACGGCTACGTCGTGGAGACCGGCGAGCACGTGAAGGCGTTCGCCGATCTGAAAGACGACGGCACGACCGCGTGCGGCGCGTGGATCTACACCGGCTGCTTCCCGGCGCCGGGTCAGAACAACACGCGCCGGCGCAAAGGCGACGACTGGGTCTCGGCCGAGTGGGCCTGGGCGTGGCCGGCCAACCGGCGCAACCTCTACAACCGCGCTTCGGCCGATCCCGACGGCAAGCCGTGGAGCGAGCGCAAGAAGTACGTCTGGTGGGACGAGGACCAAAAGAAGTGGACCGGCTACGACGTGCCGGACTTCCCGGTCGCGAAGCCGCCGGCGTTCCGCGCGCAGCCGGGCGCGAAAGGGATGGACGCGCACGACGGGACGGCGCCGTTCCTCATGCAGGAGTACGGCGTCGCGGAGATCTTCGGCGTGCAAGGGACGGTCGATGGACCGTTCCCGGTCCACTACGAACCGCGCGAGTCGCCGGTGCCGAACTTCCTCTACCCGCAGCAGCAGTACAACCCGGTGCTCAAAGAGTGGCGGCGGCGCGACAACCCGTACCACGCGATCGGCGATCCGAAGTATCCGTACGTGCTCTCGACCTACCGGCTCACCGAGCATCATCTCACCGGGCAGATGACGCGCTGGAACTCGTGGCTGGCCGAGCTGCAGCCGGAAGCGTTCTGCGAGATCTCGCCGGAGCTCGCGGTCGAGCTGGGGATTCGCAACGGCGACTGGGTGACGATCTCGACGGCGCGCGGTGAGGTCGAGGTAAAAGCGCTCGTCACCGGCCGGATCGCGCCGTTCAAGATCGGTCCCAAGCAATGGGTGCACCAAGTCGGGATGCCGATCCACTACGGCTATCAAGGCTTGGTGACGGGCGATGCGGCCAACGTGCTGCCGCCGCTCGTCGCCGATCCGAACGTCTCGATCCACGAGGCGAAAGCGTTCACGTGCAACGTGCGGCTCGGGCGCCGCGGCCCCGCGCACGAAGGGCCGACCTGGCTTCCGGTTCCACCCGACGAGCAAACGCCGCTCGGCAAGCCGGAGCGCGGCGGTCGCGTCGAGGCGGGTGGCGCGATGCAGGTCGACGCGGAGATCGTTCCGGCCACGGTCGTCATGGCGGCGGCGCAGATCGAGCACCGCACCGAAGAGCACGTCGTCGACGAAGCCCCCGACACGGAAAGCGAGAACTGATGGACCGCATCGCGGACACGACGACAGCAGAAGAGTCCCGCATGGGGTTCTTCACCGACGTGACGCTGTGCATCGGCTGCAAGGCGTGCGAGGTGGCGTGCAAGCAGTGGAACCAGCTGCCCTCGGACGGGTTCACGTTCTCCGGGACCTCGTACGACAACACGAACCGGCTCTCGTCGACGACCTGGCGGCACGTCGCGTTCGTCGAGCAGATGGACCGCGAGAATCCCGCCGCGTCGCGCTGGATGATGATGTCGGACGTGTGCAAGCACTGCACGAACGCGGGCTGTCTCGAAGCGTGTCCGACCGGCGCGATCATCCGCAACGAGTTCGACGACGTCTTCGTGCAGCCGGACGTCTGCAACGGCTGCGGCTACTGCGTCCCTTCGTGTCCGTTCGGCGTCGTCGCGGTGCAGCAGAAGACCGGCGTCGCGCAAAAGTGCACGCTGTGCTACGACCGCCAGAAGGACGGTTTCGAGCCGGCCTGCGCCAAGTCGTGCCCGACCGACTCGATCACGTTCGGACCGGTCGACGAGTTGCGCGCGAAAGCGGAAGCGCGCGTCGCCGCGCTGCGCGCGCAAGGAAACGCCGACGTGCGCCTGTACGGCATCGACGGCGAAGAGACGCGCGAGGTGGGCGCGCTCAACGCGTTCTTCCTAATTCCCGACCGGCCCGAAGTGTTCAACCTGCCGCCGAAGCCGGTGCTGCCCTCCAAATTCCAGCCCGAAGCGTATACCGTCGGGCTGCTCGCCGCGATGACGATGGCGGTCGTGGGGATCTCGGTGTTCCGCGGCTTCCGGGAGAGCGCGTAGTGGAGACCAGCTCGACCGGCACGGGAGACGCGCAGCGGGAGAAGCCGGCGCAGCGCCACGGGACGCAGTACGACGCCGCTGGACAGTTTTCGCCGGACGCGGTCGCCGCGTCGATGCAGCGCGGCGACGGCGGATTCGGCCGCAGCCAGGAGACGTACTTCGATCATCCCATCCTGCGCAAGGCGCACTGGCGCTGGGAGATCATCGCGTACTTCTTCGTCGGCGGGATGGCGTCGGCGAGCGCGGCGCTCGCCTCGATCGCCGACCTCTTCGGCGAGCCCGACGACGAGGCGCTGGTGCGGAACGGCCGCTACGCCGCGCTTGCCGGCTCGGTCATCAGCAGCGCGCTGCTGATCAAAGACCTCGGGCGGCCCGAGCGGTTCTTGAACATGCTGCGCATCTTCAAGCTCAAGTCGCCGATGTCGGTCGGCGTCTACGCGCTGGTGACGTTCTCGACCACGGCCGGGTTCGCGGCGCTCGAGCAGGGCGCGGCCGACGGCACGATCGGATTCAACCCGTTCGGCTGGCTCCCGAAACGCCCGCGCGTCGCGCTGCAGGCCGTCTCCGCGGCGTTCATGTCGTGCTACACCGGCGTGCTGCTCTCGGCGACCGCGATCCCGGTCTGGTACCGCGGGCGGCGCCACATCCCGGCGATCTTCGTGCTGTCCGGCGCTGCGACGGGGTGCGCGCTTCAGAACGCGCTGCTGGCGCTCTTCGGCGGCTCGCCGCGCACCGCGAAGAAGCTGGAGACGATCGAGTTCGTCGCCGGGCTCGCCGAAGCGGCGCTGCTCCTCGACTGGGAGCGCCGCGCCGGCGAGACCGGCAAGCCGCTCTTCACCGGCAAGCGCGGCAGCAAGCTGAAGACGTACACGGTGTGGCTCGGGATCGCGCTCCCCGCGCTGCTGAGCCTGCCCTCGGTGCTCTCGCGCAAGCCGCCGAAGCACCACCGCCTACGGGCGCTGTTGACCTCCGCGCTCGCGCTCTACGGCGGTTACGTCTTGCGCGAGTCGGTGATCGAAGCCGGCCGCGACTCCGCCGACGACCCGCGCGCGTACTTGCGCCATCCCGAATAGCGCGCTAGGCTGAGCGGGAGCGGCCGCCTGGTCGCCGTTTCGGAGGGATTTCGATGACCGCACGTCGTCCGAACTATCTCGGCATCATCGCGGGCACGATCGTGCTGTTCGCGTGGGGAGCGGTATGGTACATCGTGCTCGGCAACGCCTGGGCGGCCGCCGCCGGGGTCAACACCAACGCACCGCCGGTGTACGGCTTCTGGCCCTACGTCGTCTCGCTCGGCGCCGGGCTCTTGGTGTCGTACTGCTTCGACAACATGCTCTGGCACTACGAGACCGGCAGTGCGGCGAAGGGCGCGCAGATCGGTTTCTTGATCGGCGTCTGCATCTTTGCCGCGATGATCGTCGAGATGTACGCCTTCCAAGGCCGGCCCGTCACGCTGATGCTGATCGACGGCGGCTACGGGATCATCGGCTTCACCATCACCGGCGCGGTCGTCGGCGCGCTCCGCGCCTGGGCGGGCCGGCGCGTCACGGCACCAGGCTGACACCCGCAGCGCGCCGCCTGCTGCGCGCGCGTTCGAAAGAACGGTGCAGTTTCACCTGAACGGCTTTCGCGCCGGCGATCCGTCGATCGCCGACGCGGCCGGCGCGCGGAGCGTTCGCGGCGCGGTGCCGCGCGAAGCCGACGTCGTGATCGTCGGCGCGGGTCCCGCGGGTCTCACGCTGGCGGCGCAGCTCGCGGTGTTTCCGGAGCTCACGGTCGTGCTGCTCGAGCAGAAGCCGGGCCCGCTGCAGCTCGGCCAAGCCGACGGGATCGCGTGCCGCAGCTTGGAGATGTTCGAGGCGTTCGGCTTCAGCGAGCGCGTGCTCAAGGAAGCGTACTGGGTCAACGAGACGACGTTCTGGAGGCCGAGCGACGCGCGGCGCGACCACATCGCGCGGAGCGGGCGGATTCAGGACACCGAGGACGGGCTCTCCGAGATGCCGCACGTGATCTTGAACCAGGCGCGCGTGCACGACTTCTTTCTCGACGCGATGCGCCGTTCGCCGTCCCGGCTGGAGCCGGTCTATTCGCGCGCGGTTACCGGGCTCGCGCTCGAGACGGCCGCCGCGTACGAGCCCGGGAGTGGGGACGTCACGCACCCCGTCACCGTGACGCTGCGGCGGCTGGACGCCGGTCACGAAGGCGAGCTCGAGACCGTACGGGCGCGCTACGTCGTCGGCTGCGACGGCGCGCGCAGCGTCGTGCGCGCCGCGATCGGCCGCGCGCTGCACGGCGACTCGGCGAATCAGGCCTGGGGCGTGATGGACGTCCTGGCGGTCAGCGATTTTCCCGACATCCGCTTGAAGTCTGCGATCCACTCCGCGAACGAAGGGAACCTGCTCGTCATCCCGCGCGAAGGCGGGTATCTGGTCCGGCTCTACATCGAGCTGGAGAAGCTCAGCGAGCACGAACGGATCGCGAGCCGCAACGTCACGGTGGAGCGGCTGATCGCGGCGGCGCAGCGCATCCTGCGCCCGTACACGCTCGACGTCAAAGAGGTCGCGTGGTGGTCGGTGTACGAGATCGGACAGCGGCTCACCGACAAGTTCGACGACGTCCCCGCGGAAGACGTCGAGCGGCGCCGGCCGCTCGTCTTCATCGCCGGCGACGCGTGCCACACGCACAGCCCGAAGGCGGGCCAAGGAATGAACACGTCGATGGCCGACGCGTTCAACCTGGGTTGGAAGCTGGCCGCGGTGCTGCGCGGCACGTCGTCGTGGCGCATTCTGCACACGTACTCGGACGAGCGCCGGGCGCTCGCGAAGGAGCTCATCGACTTCGACCGCGAGTTCGCCACGATGTTCAGCGCGCCGCCGAAGGACCCGTCGAATCCCGATGCAGGCGGTGTCGATCCCGCGGAGTTCCAGCGGTACTTCGTCAAGCAAGGGCGCTTCACCGCTGGGACGGCCGTGCAGTACGCGCCTTCGTCGATCACGAGCGAACCAGAGCATCAGCACCTTGCGCGCGGCTTCGTGGTCGGGACGCGCTTCCACTCGCCGCCGGTCGTGCGCTTGGCGGACGCGAAGCCGATCCAGCTCGGGCACACGATCAAAGCCGACGGGCGGTGGCGCGTGTTCGCGTTCGCGCCGGCGGAAGACCCGGTCGCTCGCACGTCACGGCTGCGCGTGCTTTGCGAACGTCTCGCGGAGTCGTCGTATTCACCGATTCGCAGGTGGACGCCGCCCGGCGCGGACGTCGACGCCGTGATCGACGTGCGCGCGGTGCTTCAACAGGGGCACCGCGAGGTCGCCGTGGGCATGCTGCCGCCGTTGCTGGTACCGCAGAAGGGCCGCTACGGGCTGCGCGACTACGAGAAGGTCTTCTGCCCGGATCTCAAGCGCGGCGAGGACGTCTTCGATCTGCGCGGCATCGACCGCGCGCACGGGTGTCTGGTGGTCGTCCGGCCGGATCAGTTCGTGGCCGGCGTCTTCCCGTTCGACGCCGTCGACCTGCTCGCGGCGTTCTTCGAGCGGTTCATGACCACGCCGAGCTGAGCCTCAGTCGGTCGACTCGCCGAGCGCGGCTTTGCGCTCGTACTCGAACCACGCGCGGTTGCGGTTTCCTTTCCACGCGCTCGAGAGCGTGCCGTCGGGCTTGAATACGATCGTAGTCGGAAAGACCATCCGCCCTTCGCGGTAGATGCCGCGGACGCGCGTGTCGTAGCGGTCCATCGCGATCGGATACGGGATGTCGTACCGTTTGCGGTACGCGCGCACGACGTTGTCTTCTTCCTTCACGTCGACGCCGATCACCACGGTGTCGTCGGCGTGCGCGTTGGCGAACGCGACGACGTCCGGCTGCTCGACGCGGCACGGTCCGCACCATGTCGCGAAGATGTTCACGAAGACGACCTTGCCGCGGTACGCGCTGAGCCGGAACTCGGGGCCGTCCAAAACCTCCATCGTCCACTCGATGTGACGGTTCTCGGGCAGCGTCACGACATCGTTGGCGCCCGCCACGTGCGGGTTCTTCTTCGGTTTCGGCGCCGGCGAGGCGGACGCGGCCGGCGACGGTGACGACTCGCGGGCCGGCTCCGCCGTCTCGGTGCGCGCGACGAGTGGAAGCGCGGCCAGCAACGAAGCAGCCCCGGCGACAAAGGACACCCGGTGGATCATGCTCGCCGAATACGGCGCGCGCGAGCCCGATTCCCAGCAAGGCGGCGGCTACTCCGGAACGCAGCGAGGGCGCCGCTTGCGCGACGCCCTCACGTTCTGGTGGAATCCGGTTGCGATTACGTCGCGCCGACGGTGGCGCCGCCTGGCGTGCCGACCGGTGCGGTCGGCTTCTTCGTGATGAAGGGCAGAATCGCTGCGATCAGCAGCATGACCGCGACCGGTATCAGCGCGTTGGTGAACGAGCCGGTCGCGTCCTTGACCTTCGCCGCGATGATCGGGCCGACGATGCCGGCGACGCCCCAGGCCGTGAGAATCATCCCGTAGTTCTGGCCGAGGTACTTCGTGCCGAAGTAGTCCGCGTTGAACGAGGGCATCGTTCCGAACCCGCCGCCGTAGCACAACAGCACGATCGCGAACGCGACCCCCACCGCGACCAGACTGTGCAGGCTGCCGAGGACGAAGAACACGACCACCTGGATCCCGAAGATCAGCACGTACGCCCAGTTGCGCCCGATGCGGTCGGAGACGGCGCCCCAGAAGAAGCGGCCGAGCCCGTTGAACACGGCCAGGAAGCCGTAGATCGAAGCGGCGACCGCCGCGGTCGCGCCGGTCAGGTCGCTGTAGATCGGCACGGCATTCGAGATGATCAGGATTCCGGCGGTGACGTTGAGGAACAGCATCAGCCAGAGCAGGTAGAACTGTCCCGTGCGCAGCGTTTGCTGCGGCGTGTAGCTGTAGCCGCTCTGCGCCGCCGTCGCGACCGCGCCCGCGACCGAATATCCGGCCGGCGGGTTCTGCAGGAATGAGGCGCAGACCCCGCCGATGACGGCGAAGATCACCCCTGACCAGATGAAGATCGACATGACTGCGGCGGTGTCGGCCGGCGTGATCGCGGCGGCCGCGACGGCGATCGCGGTTTGGTCCTTCGCGGCGACCGCGTTGGCGTAGGCCGTTGCGTGCTTCGCCACGGTGGCGAACGCGCCGATGCGCGGGACGATCTGGTTATAGACGAACGCCCCCAAGCCGAAGCCCATCACGACCATCCCGCTGGCCAGGCCGCGCTTGTCCGGGAACCATTTGGTGACCGTCGCGACCGGGGTGATGTAGCCCATCCCCAAGCCCAGGCCGCCGATGACGCCGTACGAGATGTATATCCACGGCGCTCCGAGCGACGGGGTCCCGATCCCGGCGAGCACGTTGCCGAGCCCCCACAGCACCGCGCCCGTGATCGTGACGACGCGCGGCCCGGAGCGGTCCTGCCAGCGGCCGCCGATGACGGCGCCGACGCCGAGGAAGAAGATTGCCAGGGCGAAGGCCCAGGTGGTCGTCGTGTTCGACCAGTGCTGCGTCGCGATCAGCGGACGCGTGAAGATGCTCCACGAGTAGACCGTGCCGAGGCAGATCATCACGATCACCCCGGCCCATGCGATTGCCCAGCGGTTCGCTCCCGCCGACGCTGTGGATGCCATGCGGAACTCCCTTGAGGCTGTAGCCCGTGTCCGGACCTGGTTGGTTTGCGGAAACCGTTTCCGGCGAAGCGCGCGGCTCCTCTTCCGCTTCGGAAATCCGCCCGGCCGCCTAGGCCGTCTACTACGCGGACGTGCCGCCACGGCCGTCGCTTCACCCGCAGATCAGGAGACTCGTTCGATGTTTCGATTCCGCACGGCGGCGCTCGTCGCGCTTCTCGGCAGCCTCACCGCCGCGACCCTCCCGGCCGGCGCGCAAGACGCCATGGGCGGGATGCACGCGCGCTACTCGCCGGCCCCCGTCTACACCGGCGCGCCGGTGCTCCCGCTGACCCTTTCCGTCGTCGTCGCGGGCGGCGGGCCGGGCAGCTTCGACTCCACGAAGCTGGTCGGCGTTCTGGCCGGCTCGCTGACTGACGCCGAGGTCAAGAAGCTCTCGGGTCAGTTCGGGGCCGACAACGTGGGCTTGTTCCTGAAGACGTTCAACTTCGTGATCAGCGATGCGCTGGCGCTGGTGCAGAAGAACAAGGTCGCGCTTCCCTCGACGCCGGCTCCGGCGCCGACCGACGGGAAGGCGTTGGCGGCGGCGCTGTATACCGCCGGGGTGACGCCTTCAGGCGCCTTCGACGTGGAGTACATGCTCGATCATCTGGTGACGCATCCGCTGCACGTGCAGATCATGGATGACATCGATGCCAATGCGGATCTCGGGCCGAAGGCTGACGGCAACTATCATGCTGTCCTCACCCAGGCTGTCATGGATCTCAAGGCGGCTTACAAGCTGTAATCGGGCTTATTGAAAGGCTGCGGTGGCGAAGACGGGAGGCCGGCACCACCGCGGCCGGCACGCTCCCTCCGCGCATCCTGCGCTCCGGTCACTACCGCTCCGTTCGCTCTCGCCATCCTGGCTCCGCGAACTCCGCGAGTACCGGCCGCGGTGGTGCCGGCCTCCCGTCTTCGGCACGATTGCTTGTTCGAATTATGCGGGGTGCGATCGGACTTTGAAGATCGCGAAGAGATAGAGGAGCGACGGGATCAACACGATCGCTCCGCACGCTACCGCGATGAGGAATGCGCTTAGCGTCGCCGACGGGGCGGCGGCCGCTTCTATGGTCCAGTGGGTGGGGATGAGCTGCGGGGCTTGCGCTCCGAACCAGCCGGCTAGGACGGCGACGACTTCGGCGCCGACGGCGACGCGGCCGAGAATCTCGCGGTTGCGCACAACGAGCAGCATCACGACGATTCCGAGCACCACTGCGACTGCGATGGCGATGCGGGCGATCGAGCCGGTGAGCGCGCTGAAGAAGGCGGGCTCGGCGTAGCGGGCTAGCACGGCGGGGATGAGGCCGGCGATCCAGACTGCGATCGTGGCGCGAATCGCGCGGCGGCGGAAGTCCTCGCGCAGCGAGGGATCGTCGGTTTCGGCGATCAGGAAGACGGCGGCGACCTGCGCGCACAGGGCGACGTTGAAGAGGCCGACGGAGAGCGCGAAGGTCGAGGTCCAGGCGTAACGGCCCGTTGCGATCGCGCCGATCGCGTCGCCGAGAAAGAACGGCGCGATGATCGACGAGGCGCCGAAAACGAACGACCACGTGCGCGCCATCGTCGGATCGTCGGAGGCGTAGTTGCGGAAGACGAAGGCAGCGCCGCGCAAGACGATGCCGAGGAGCGCCAGCGTGAGCGGCGCGTTGAGGTACGTGCCGACGTCGGCGTAGGCGGGCGGGAAGCACGTGAAGAGCGCGACCCAGGCGAAGATCAGCCAGACGTGGTTCGACTCCCAGACGGGGCCGATCGCATCGGAGATCGTGTCGCGCTGCGCTTGGCGGCGCGGGCCGCTCGCGAACAGATCCCAGACGCCACCGCCGAAGTCGGCGCCGCCGAAGATTGCGTAGAGCGTGAGCGCGGCGACGACGACTCCCGCCGCGGCGTCGGCGAAGCTCATGGCGTTGCGGCTTTCGGGGCGAGCGGTTTGCGGTCGGCGGCTTGCGGTTTGCTGCCGACGCGGCGCAGCAGCCACCAGCACGTCGCGGCGAGGATCACGTAGACGAACGAGAAGACGTAGAGCTGCACGTCGATTCCGGGGGCGATCGTTGCGGCGTCGGAGGTGCGCAGCAAGCCGCGGGCGATCCACGGCTGGCGGCCGAACTCGGTGACGAACCAGCCCGCTTCCAGCGTGACGAGCGAAAGCGGGCCGGAGAATGCGATCGCGGCGAGGAGCCGGCGCGGAAGGTCGCGCTTGCGCAGCGTGAAGATGAGCCAGGCGAGCGCGATCAGGAGAAGCAGCGTTGCGCTGCCGACCATCGTGTCGAAGGAGTAGTGAACGGTCGCGATCGGCGGATAGTCGGTCGGCGCAATGCGGTCGAGACCCGTCACTTCGGAGTTGGGATCGAAGCTGACGAGCCAGCTCAGCGCGCCGGGAATCTCGATGCCGTAGCGCGTTTCGCCGCGGCCGACGATCCCGCCGATCGTGATCGGGGCGTGGCGTTGCGTTTTCCAGAGCGCTTCGAGTGAGGCGAACTTGGCGGGCTCGTGCTCGGCGTCGAAGCGCGCGATCGTGTCGCCGGCGATGAATTGAAGCGGGATCGCGATGGCGGCGACGATCATTGCGATCGTCAGGCCGGCGCGGACTTGGTCGATGCGGTCTTGGGCACTTCGGCGCAGCAGTGCGAACGCGCAGACTGCGGCTGCCCCGAAGCCGGTCATCACGTAGGCGGCGAGCGCGGCGTGCACGCCTTCGACGAGCCAGGGCGGGCTGAACATCGCGGCGATCGGGTCGACGTCGACGACCCTGCCGTTCACCAGGCGGAAGCCGGACGGGATGTTCATCCAGGCGTTCACCATCGTGACGAAGCCGGCGGAAAGCGCGCCGCTGAGGGCGATCGGGATCGCGCTGAGCCAGTGCGCGCGCGGGCTCAGGCGGCCCCAGCCGTAGAGATAGATGCCGATGAAGATCGCTTCGATGAAAAACGCGAAGCCTTCGAGCGAGAACGGCATGCCGATCAGCGCGCCGGCGTAGCGCATGAACGTCGGCCACAGCAGGCCCAGCTCGAACGAAAGAATCGTGCCGCTGACGGCGCCGACGGCGAAGAGGATCGCCATCCCTTTCGACCAAGTGCGAGCGAGGTCGTAGTATGCCCGGCGCTTCGTGCGAAGCCACAGACCTTCGGCGATGAAGACCAGGAGCGGCAAGCCGACGCCGAGCGCTGCGAAGACGATGTGGAACGCGAGCGAGGTCCCCATCTGGGCTCGCGCCGCGATCACGTGATCCATGCCGTTCAGTGTACCTCGGTCGGGACGCGGCGGCCCCGACCTGCGTCGGTTACGGCTGGTGGGCTTTCGAGAAGACGAACGACCAGTCGGAGGCGTACGGAGCGGCGCCGGCCTTCAGCTTCATCGCGCTCAGCGCTTTGGGCGAGAGCAGCGTGATCCGCGCGCGGCCGGCCACGTTCGTCCCGGACGTCGCGATCCGCGCTGACATGTGGCAGTCCATGCACGCGGCGTGCTGCACGTAGGTCTCCATCGTCGAGTTCGCGACCGGCCACGACGGGTCGGGCGAGCCTTGGCCCAGCGGGATCTGCGCGAACGGTTTCTGGCGGGTCGGCGTGGGGGCGCGCGGCCACTGCGTGTCGATCTGGCGGTAGTAACGGAAAACTGAATTCGTCGCGCCGGCCCGCGCCAGCGCGGCGCGGAACGTGCCGGTGGTTTGCTCGGCGAACGTGCCGACGGGCGTGACGCGCTGCGTCTGCGTCGGAACCGTGTAGGCTTGGCAACCGGGCGGCGGGGCGGTGCGGCCGTTCGCGCACGCTGTCGCGAGCGCGTTCACCTTGCACGGGCCGGTGCAGTTCGAACGATAGTAGGTCCAGGCCGGTGTTGCGGTCGGAACCGCGGACGGCGACATCGTCGCGGGTGAGGACGGGTACGGCGTGGCGTCGGGGTCGTTGTCGACCTGCTCGAACGTCGCCCACGAGAACTGCGCGGCCTTCGGCACCTTGCGCACGATGTGGAGTCCGACCAGGCCGACGACGGCGTCGTTCACGATCCGGCCGTCGGGATAGACGAGATTGGCGCGTGAGATCAGATAGCGCGAATACTGGCTTGGGTCGTGCAGCTGCACCCAGGCGGCTTTGATCTCGATCGCGCCCTGGTTGCCGTAGTTCGTCACCTTTCCTTGGCAGTTGATGTCGCCGGTCTTCGGGTCGTTGTTGCCGGAAGGCAGGCTCAGGCCGTAGCGGACGCAGTCTTTCTGCTTCTGGATCGAGGTCAGGCCGTTGCCGGTGATGTAGGCGAGCTCGTCGTTGCCGATGCGCTCTTCGTAGAACGTCACGTCGCGGTTGCGCGAGGTCAGCCAGCCGAGCGTGACGGCCTGCTGAAATCCGCTCAGGTGGACGTCGTCGCCGTCCGCCTTCGAGATGGCGGAGAGGGTTCGCAAGCCGTTCGATTTTGCTACGCCGGCGGTGAGGTTCTTGCGCGCGGTCGACGTGCCGAAGACCTCGTCGGGGTTGGCGTAGCTTTCCCATACCGTCGTGTAGGCGCCGGCCTTCGGAACCGGCTGGCCGAATGCGCTCGGACTTGCCTGCGGGGCGGGTGTTCCGCGGCCCTGCGCGCGCCAGTTCAGGTAGATGAACTCTTGCCAGGCGATGCAGTCGGCGCTCAGCTGGAAATCGAGCGATCCTTGCAGATCGAACGTCGGCGGCATCGTCGGCTTGACGGCGACCTTGGAGCACTGGTTTGCGCCAATTTGGGCTTGCACGCCGCGCGAGCCGCCGCCGAACGAGGCGGCGAGGGCGACGACCGCGATGAGAACGGCGAGAGCGAGTCCCGTGGGCGACCAGCGTGACGGCATAGGTAAACCCCTTCTCAACTAGGCGCGCGAGCGGTGCAAGAGAGCATACCGAGCGCTTGTTGAGGGGACCTGCTGCCGGGCTACCGCGCGAACTCGCCGTACGGCGGCGGCGTGGCGCGCGCGCCTTTGACAGCGTGCCAGAGGATGTCGTTCAGCTCGCCCTCGTCGACTCGGTCGGCGTGGGCGAGGTCGAGCCGGGCGCTGTCGGCGGCGCGGTAGGCGGCGGCGCCGTTCTTCGCGCGCGTGTCGGTTTGCGCCGGAAGTGCGTCGAACGGCGCGAGGTTCGGCGTCGCGACGAACGCGGCCGAAAGCGGCGGGGCGCCGGCGTCGTATGCGGACATCGGCGCCAGGCCGAGCAGGATCTCGATCGTGCGCAGCACCGATGCTTGCGTGTACGCGGCGTGCTGGACGCCGCCGGCGGCGTACGGCGAGGCGACGTACAGCGTCGAGCGCTGCTCGTCGACGTGGTCGGGGCCGTTCTGCGCGTCGTCCTCGAGGACGAAGATCGCGGTGCTGGCCCAGTCCGGCGAGTGCGAGACGGCTTCGACGAGCTTGCCGACGGCCTGGTCGTTGTCCGCGACCATTCCCTGCGGTGTGATCGCGCCGGCGCGCGTTCCGGAGGTGTGGTCGCGCGGGAAGCGCACGATCTCCAGTTGCGGGAGCGTGTGCGAGGCTTCGTACGCGTCGAACTCGCGCTTCCACTCCGCGAAGCGCGCGACGTCTTCGACCGAGAGGTCGAAGGTCGCGAAGCCGTGGTCCGTGTTCTTGTTCAGGAACGCGTTCTCCGACGACACCGGCGTCGGGCCGCTCGGCCCGGCGGTGACGAACTCGCCGTAGTTGCGCAGCGTCACGCCGTGCGCCGCGGCGTCGTCCCAGAGGTAGCCGGCGTGCGGGACCGCGGCTTCGGCGCCGTCCTCGAAGTCGTAGAAGGGGCGGCGGTTCGCGTAGTTTTGCGGCCACATCTTCTCGAGGTAGTCGTTGGCGAACGCGGCGGTCGACCAGTTGTGGCCGTCGGCGCTGACGTGCGCGTCCTCGAAGAAGCGGTCGAAGACGCCGAAGCGCTTCGCGATCGCGTGCTGGTTCGGGGTCACCTTTTCGCCGAACAGCACCAGCGAGGGATCGCCGTCGGCGCCGCTCACGTCGCCCAGCACTTGGTCGTACGTGCGGTTCTCCTTGATCACGTAGATCACGTGCTTGATCGGGCCGCCGCGGCGGATCACGGGGCTCGCCGGAACCGCGTCGTGCTGCGCGAGCTCGCGCACGTCGGCGAGGCCGCCCGCGAGCGCCGCATCGTCGGGGATCGCGAGCCGGCGAACCGAGCCCACCAAGTTGTCGGCGATGTAGTCGGTGTCGCTGCGCGCGAGCGGGTTGAAGCGCGGGTTCGCGTGGCCCGACTCGCCTTTGCCGTTCGCGACGTACAGCACGCCGTGCGCGCGGTCGACCGCGAGCGCGGTCGGGTACCAGCCGGCGGGGATCGCGCCCAGCGGCGTGAGGCCGTGCGGGCCGGTGCGGAAGACGGCGACGGCGTTCGCCGCGCCGCACGTGACGTAGAGGCGGCTGCCGTCGAGGACGAGCGAATTCGGCGAGGTGCCGAACGCGTTCGCGCGCGCGAACGGAATCTTCGCGTGCTGGATCACTTTCTGCGTCGCGAGGTCGACGACCGCGACGTCGTCGTCGTCGCTGTTCGCGACGTACAGCCGCGCGCCGTCGCTCGCGAGCGCGACCGGATGGCGGCCGACGAACACGTGCGCGTCGCGCGCGCCGAGCGCGGTCACGAAGCTCCAGCCGCGCTCGGCGACCCACAGCGTTCCGCTGCGGCCGGCGTACAGCACCGCGGCCGGATGGTGTCCGACGTCTTCGGTCGAGAAGATGCGCGCCGTTTTCGGATCGATCAGCGCGACGCGGTTCGCGAGGTCGCCGGCGACCGCGATCGTTCCGTTCGACCGCTGCGCCAGCGCGACCGGGTAGAACGGCACCGGCAGCGAGACGTTCTTGTCCACCACGCCGCTTGTCGTGTCGACGTGCGCGACCGACTCTTGAAACGTGCCGGCGACCGCGACCCACACGCCGTCGCCGTTCGCGTCGCGCAGCGGTGCGCCGTACGCGCCGTTCAGCGGGACGCTGCGCACTTCGTGCAGCGTCGCGGCGTCGAGGACGCGCAGCGCGGGCTTGCGGTGTCCGGCTTCGAGGACGAAGAGACGCGAGCCGTCGCGCGAGAGCACGAGCCCGGTCGGCAGCGTCCCCACCGTCGCGACCGGCCCGTCGTTGCCGTGGATCTTCCACCCCGTCGGCAGCGTCGTCACGCCCGCCGCGGCCAGCGCCGCAGCACCGAGCGCGAACACACCGAGGATCGTAGCGGCGACGGTACGCTTCACGTTGATCTCTTTCTCCACGGCTCGCAGAAGTTGGGACGGGGGCAGGTTCATCCTGCCGTACGGATGCACCCGCTTCGCCTTCAAGCGTCAGCGCGTTGAAGCGGTAGCACCAAACGGCCAGAAATCTGTTCTAGGCCCTTGCCGCTCGAACGTACCGCGGGATAGGAGAGGTAGGAAGGGAATACAATGCACACGATGACGGTCCACAAACGGCTGTTGGAGCTCGGCTCCAACGCGCGCGAGGCACGGCAAGCAGAGACGCTCCTTGCGCGCTTCCTCCCGCTCGGGCGACCCGTCGAGATCACGGACGAGCTACTGCAAGCCGCACGTGCCGGATATCCTGCGACCGTGGCCGGCTTGCTTGCTGAAGAAGTAGAGCCCGACGAAGACGAGATCGCCGCCATGGCTGAGGCGGCGGCAATGAACGACGGGACGCTGACTGATCTGGATGACTTTTTGCGGGAGCAAAGAGAGTCGGCGGCCTCAATCGACCGCGCCGGCTGAACTGAGCTCGTGTTCCCTTCCGAGCACTCGCTACTCGGAAGTTTCCAATGCAAAAACAACAGCGCGTTCGCTTGGAAAAACGGGCGAAGCGCGACCTTGCGGCCTTACCGGTCGTCGACTCAACGCGCATTCTCCATTGCGTGAAACGCTATGCGGAATCAGGCCACGGTGACGTCAAGCACCTGCGCGGAGACTATGAAGGTGAGCTGCGCTTGCGTGTCGGTCGCTATCGAATCATACTTTCGATTCGGGGTCGCTACGTCATCGTCCATGCCATAGTCGACCGAAAGGATGCCTACCGTTGAAGAGCGCTATGCGTTCAGGAGCGCGCCGAGTATCGCGGCGGTGACGACGACGATCCATGGGGCGACGCGGAAGAGCGCGATCGCGGCGAAGGCGGCGAGGGCGATTGCGATGCGCAGCCAGGCGCCGCCGAGCGAGATCAGGACGGGATCGTAGAGGACCGCGCCGAGCAAACCGACGACGCTCGCGTTCGCGCCGCGCACGGCGCCGGCGGCGCGTGGCGCGCCGGCGAGGCGGTTCCACAGCGGCGCGATCGCGAAGATCAGCGCGAACGAGGGCAAGAAGATCAGCCCGGTGGCGACGAGCGCGCCGCCGGCGCCGTGCAGCGGTGAGGTGTTCGCGTAGCCCAGAAACGTCGCGAACGTGTTGAGCGGGCCCGGCATCGCTTGCACCGCGCCGTAGCCGGCGAAGAAGTCGCGCGCCGAGATCAACCCGTCGCGGATCATGCTCTGCAGCAGCGGCAGCACGACGTGACCGCCGCCGAACACGAGCGAACCCGCGCGTATCAGCGTCGCGAGAAACGCCACCGTCGCGCTCTTCGGCAGCGCGGTCACCGCGACGAGCGCGAGGAACAGCGCTCCCGCGACGACCGAGACCGGGCGCGGCACGCGGATCGGCAGCCCGTCGGCGCGCAAACCGCCCGCGCGCAGCAGCAACGCCCCGGCGATAGCCCCAAGCACGATCGGCACCCACTGGAATCCCGGCAGCGGCCGCAGCGCGAGCGTGACGAACAGCGCGGCGACCGCGATGATCTTCGTCCGCCCGCCGGTGCACATCGAGGCCGCGAGGCCGACGACGGCCTGCGCCACGACCGCCGCGGCGGCGGCGAACAAGCCGTCGAGGAGCCCGCCGAGCCAAACCGGCGGATCGTGGCGTTCGGCGCCGGTCAGCAGCGCGGCGATCGCGGTCATCGCGAGCGCCGAAGGCGCGGTGAAGCCGAGCCAGGCCAGGAAGGCGCCGAGCGGGCCGCCGCGCGTGAAGCCGATCAGCATCCCGACCTGGCTCGAGGTCGGTCCGGGGATGATCTGGCAGAACGCGACAATGCGCACGAACGCGGCCTCGTCGAGCCAGCGCCGCTCCTGCACGAAGGTGCGGCGGAAGTACGCGAGGTGGGCGATCGGGCCGCCGAACGAGGTCGAGCCAAGGCGGAGGAACGTGGTGAACACCTCGCGCACGACGCCAGACTTACCCGCAGAGGATCGCGACTTCATGCAGCTAGGCGACTTGACGGTCTACCACGACGGGCGGTTCAGCCGATACGACGACGCCAAGGTCGGGCTGCTGACCCACGGCCTGCAGTACGGAACCGGCTGCTTCGAAGGGATTCGCGGCTTCTGGAACGCGCGCGACGAGGAGCTCTACCTGCTTCAGCTCCAGGACCACTACGAGCGGCTCGCGCAGTCGGCCCGCATTCTTCTGATCGAGTTGCCGCACGCGGCGCGCGAGCTGTGCGAGCTGACGGTCGAGATCTGCGCGCGCAACGCGTTCCGCAGTGACGTCTACATCCGTCCCTTCTGCTACAAGGCCAACGAAGACATCGGCGTGCGGCTGCACGGCGTGAAGGACGGCTTCGCGATCGTCGCGATCCCGTTCGAGCGCTACTTCGACGCGCAGCGCGGGTTGCGGGTCGCCGTCTCGTCGTGGCGCCGGATCGACGACACGATGGCGCCGGCGCGCGGCAAGATCACCGGCGTCTACGTCAACAGCGCGCTCGCGAAGAGCGAGGCGGTGATGAACGGCTTCGACGAAGCGATCTTGCTCTCGGCGGAAGGCCACGTCTGCGAAGGTTCGGCGGAGAACGTCTTCGTCGTGCGGCGCGGCGTGCTGTACACGCCCGATCCCTCGCAGAACATCCTCGAAGGCGTCACCCGCCGCGCCATCATGACGCTCGCGGCCGAGGAGCTGGGGATGCAAGTGGTGGAGCGCCCGATCGATCGCAGCGAGCTCGTCGTCGCCGACGAGATCTTCATCACCGGCAGCGCCGCCGGCGTGCAGTGGGTCGAGTCGGTCGACCATCGTCCCGTCGGCGGCGGCGAGCGCGGCCCGGTCGCCGGCGCGCTGATCGAATTGTACGACCGTGCGATCCGCGGCGGGATGCAGAAGTACGAGCACTGGCTGACCCGCACGTACGCGACGCACGCGAAGAAGCGCGCCGCAGGCTCCCAGACCGCCCATTCGGATAGTTTTTCGACCTCCGGCAGCCCGCTCGCCAACCCGTCATAGGGGCCGCCGCCCCCGGCACGGTACCGAGCGGCATGAAAACCGCTACGCTGGCGCGCCTGCTCTCGGCAGGTGCGATCGCCGTCGGCTTGAGCGCCTGCTCCAATGGTGCTGCGCAGCCGCCGCAACTGCCGCAGTCCGGGCCGCACAAGTCGAGCGTCTTCCGGGATGTCGGGACCTCGGGATCGAGCCGTTCGGTCAGCACCGTCGCGATCGGTCACTGCACGCAGGTCGCGACGTCGAAGGGAATCCTGTACGCCAAGCTCGTTCCGACGGCCGCGGTCGACCACGCGAACATCGATGCGTCGCACTGCGACATCGGAATCTACTTAGGTCCGTCTTCGCACGGCCAGCGGATCGATCACACCAGCGTGACCGACGCCGACCAGTACGGCATCTTCGCCGATCAGGCGCAAAACGTCACGATCGACCACACGACCGTGGCGAGGATCGGAAACCACACCAACGGGGCGTTCGCGCCGAACGGCGTCCAAACCGGCGTCGGCCTCTACTTCCGCGGCGCGACCGGGACGGTCGACCACACCGACATCTCTCTGTACCAGAAGAACGGAACCGCGTTCAACTGCCTTTTCGACGACGTCACGGGCGCGTGTCTGAAGCCTTCCAGCGTCAGCATGATGCACTCGACGGCCGTCGGGCTCGGCCAGGTCGGCTTCATCGCGCAGAACGGAATTCAGTACCTCGATTCGACGGCGCCGCAGTTCGAGCACAACAGCGCCACGAACAACAGTTACTACAATCCGGCCGACACGCTCTACAACGGCAGCGCGACCGGGTTCCTGTTCCTGTGCACGAACGTCGCCTCGGAGAGCCAGTTGCGCGCGCAGCACAACGCCGCGGAGAACAACGACTTCAACTACTACGTCGACAACAACCCCGCGGACTGCTGAAGGCGACTAGGTCAGCGCCGCGACGGAGATTCGGTCGCGGCGGGACCCGGCGCCGGCGGTGCTGCGGGGACGTTCTGCGGCGTCCACATCTGCTGGTCGGGGGCGGGCGAGGCGGCGTCGGTCGGCGCGGCGTGGTTCGCTTCGAGGAGCGGGTCGAAGCCGTTCTCCTCGCGCCAGGTCGCGAACTTGCCGAGCGCGCTGTACGCCATCTTCGAGACGCCGCGGATGAAGCGGCGGCCGGAGTCGAGCGTCGGCAGGTCGGTCGTCATCACCGCGATGACGTACGGGTCGTTGCCTTCGTACACGATCCCGACGTCGTTGAGGGTGTCGTGCAGCGTCCCCGTCTTGTGCGCGATCTCGGTGCCCGGCGGGAGGGGCGCCGGGATCAGGCTGTTGTGCTCCTGGCCGCGCAGGATCTGAATCATCTCGCGCGAGGACCACTCGTCGATCAGCTGCTCGCGCGCCATCGCGTGGAGCAGGTGCGCCATGTCGGCCGGGCTCGAGCGCAGCGCCCAGCGGATGTGCGGGCCTTCGGAGCGGATGAAGTCGGTGAGCCGGGTGTGCGTCAGCCCGAGGTCTTCCATCTCCTGGTTGATGTTGCGGCGGCCGACCAAGCGGATCAGCATGTTCGTCGCCGTGTTGTCGCTGACGTCGATCATCAGCGAGAGCAGCCGGGCGACCGTGTACGTATTGCCCGTACGCGCGTCACACAGATCGCCCGAGCCCCAGTCCTTGTCGGAGCGGAGCAGCGTCAGGCGCTTGTTCAGATCGAACTTTCCGAGCGCGAGCTGGCGGAAGACTTCGACCATCACCGGGATCTTGATCGTCGAGGCGGCCGGCATCTCGGCGCCGGAGTTGATCCCGGTCGTCGCGCCGGTCGCGACGTCTTGCACCGCGACGCCGACGCGGCCGGGCGCGCGCACCGCGTAGGCCGAGAGCTGCGCCTGCAGATCGGCGAGCGGTCCGGGCACGTCGGCAGCATCCGCCGCTGAAACGAACGCGAGCGGAACGCAGAGGCTTACGACGGCGGCAACGAGCTGTCGTGGTACCCGCATGTACTTCTATTGTCGGTACGATCCGACAAAAGTCAAGCCGCTCGGATCAAAGAGCGAACGAGCGCGATTGTGCTAGTGGCGAACGTACGGCAGGCCGTCGGCAGCCGGCGCGCGGACGCGGCCGGCGAAGCCGCACAGCGCGACCAGCGCGGCCAAGTACGGCAGCGCTTGCAGCAGCTGGCTCGGGATGCCGGCTTGCTGCAGCGTGAACTGCAGCGCCGCGAAGAAGCCGAAGAAGAGCGCCGCGCCGGTCGCGCCGAGCGGTGTCCAGCGGCCGAAGATCACCGCCGCGAGGGCGATGAAGCCTCGGCCCGCGGTCATGCCGTCGGAATACAGATCGAGCTCGGCGAGCGCGAGGTAGACGCCGCCGAGCGAGCAGATCGCCCCGCCGATCACGACCGCCCAGAAGCGCGTCTTCAGCGCGTCGATCCCGGCCGACTCGGCGGCGCCCGGGTCCTCGCCGCACGCGCGCACGCGCAAGCCCCACGGGGTGCGGGTCAGCACCCAGTGCAGCGCGGCGGCGGCCACGAACGCGAGCACGATCAGCGTCGTCTGCCCGCGCGGTCCGAGCGCCGGCACCTCCGTCGAGGCGCCCGGCTGGTGGAAGACGAGGACGAGCCCGAACGCCGCGGCCGCCAGCGCGGCGATGTTCAGCCCGGTCCCGGCTACGATCTGGTCGACCGCCAGCCGCGTGGCCGCGAAGGCAAGCAGCGCGGCGAGCAGCATCCCCGCCACGATGCCCGCGAGCGCGCCGGCGAACGGGTTTCCGGTCGCGGCGCTGACGGCGACCGAGGTGAACGCGCCGGCGATCAGGATCCCTTCGAGCCCGATATTCACCACGCCGGAGCGCTCGCTCAAGACCCCGCCCAGCGCGGCGTAGATCAGCGGCGTCGCTTTGACGAGCGTCAGCCCGACGAGCGCCAGCAGCGCGGCAGCGGTCGCGTTCACGTCGACCTCTGCGCCGCGACGACGCGGCGTCCGGCGAGCGCGACGATCACCAGCCCGGTGACGAGCGAGACGACCTCGCGCGGGACGTGCGCTTCGGCCTGCATCACGTAGCCGCCGCTCTGCAGCGCGCCGAAGGCGAGCGCGGCGACAACGATCCAGCGCGGGTCGAGATTTCCGACCAGCGCGACCGCGATCGCGATGAAGCCGTAGCCCGGCGAGAGCCCGGTGTTGAAGCGATGCAATTCGCCCGCGACGATCGACGCGCCGCCGAGCCCGGCGAACGCGCCGGAGATCGTCATCGCGAGCAGCGCGGTGCGGCTCAGATCGATGCCGGCGCGCTTCGCGGCCTCCGGCGCGTCGCCCGCGGCGCGCAGCTCGTAGCCGAACACCGTGCGCCGCAGCACCCAGTGCATCACGAACGCCAGTCCGAGCGCGATGACGAACGCCCAGGTGAGCTGCGTGCCGAACAGCGTCGGAAGCTGCGCGGCTTTCAGCAGCGGGCTCGTTTCCGCGGCGCCCGCACCGCCCTGCTGCAGCGGGCCGGTGACGAGGTACGTGGTGAGCAGCGCGGCGACGAAGTTGAGCATCAGCGTGGCGATCACTTCGTTCGCGCCGAAGCGCGCGCGCATGAAGCCGGGAATCGCGCCCCACGCGCCGCCCGCCACGACGCCGGCGAGCAGCACCATCGGGACCGCGAGATAGCCCGGGAGCAGCAGCTGCGCGCCGAGCCAGCCCGCGGCGAACCCGCCGATCACGAGCTGGCCCTCCGCGCCGATGTTGAACAGCCCGGCGCGAAACGCGATCGCGATCCCGAGCGCGGGCAAGAGCAGGTTCGTCGTCTGCACCAACGTCTCGGCCAGCTCGTACTTCGTCCCGAACGCGCCGTCGATCAGCGCGTAGAATCCGTCGAACGGCGAGACGTGCGCGAGCAGCATCGCGATCGAGCCGACCCCGAAGACGAGGACGATCACGACCGCGACGTCGCGGAACGCGCGCGTGCGCAGCAGCGCGGCCGTCACGCGTGTCCCGCCATCAGCGCGCCGATGCGGCCGCGGTCGAGGTTGCCGCGGTCGAAGGCGCCCACGAACGCGCCGTTCGCGATCACCAGCACGCGGTCGGCGACCGCGAAGAGCTCGTCGAGCTCGAACGAGATCAGCAGCACGCCGGCGCCGGCGTTGCGCGCTTCGATCAGCCGCGACTGCACCAGCGCGGCGGCGCCGATGTCGATGCCACGCGTCGGCTGGTACGCGACGACCAGCTTCGGCGCGCTGATCAGCGTTCGCCCGACGACGATCTTCTGCTGGTTTCCGCCCGAGAGCGCGCCGGCGAGCGCGTCCGGGTTCGGCGGGCGCACGTCGAAGCGCTCGATCACCTCGCGCGCCGCCGCGCCGAACTCGGCGAGCCGCAGCGTGCGCTGGCGCCCGAGCGCGACGTTGTCGCGCACGTTCCATTCCAGGACGAGCGCTTCGTGGCGGCGATCCTGCGGGATGACGCGAATGCCGCGCGCCAGTCGCGAGGCGGGCGCGTCATCCGGGCGCAGCGGCGTTCCCTCGAACACGATCGTGCCGCTGAACGGCACGACGCCGGCGAGCGCATCGCTCAGCGCGGACTGGCCGTTTCCTTCGATGCCGGCGACGCCGACGATCTCGCCCGCCCGCACCTCGAAGCTCGCCTCGCGCAGCGCGCTCGTCCCCGAGCGCGCCGACAGGTTGCGCACCTCGAGCAGCGGCGCGACGCTCGTGCTCGCGCGCGCGGCGAGCGCGGGAACCTCGCCGCCGACCATCTCGCGCGCGATCGCCTCGGCGCTCGTCTCGCCGGTGAGGTGGCTCGCGACGACGCGCCCCGCGCGCATCACCGTCACGCGCTGCGAGTATGCGATCACCTCGGCGAGCTTGTGCGTCACCACCAAGATCGCCGTGCCGCGTCGCGCGAGGTCCTGCACCGTCGTGAAAAAGCTGGCGATCTCGCCGGGCGCGAGCGAGGCGGTCGGCTCGTCGAGCAACAGCACGCGCGGCGCGCGATCCAGCTCGCGCAGCAGCTCGACGCGCTGCTTGATCCCAACCGGCAGCGTCTCGACGACCGCATCGGGATCGACCTGCAGGCCGTACGTCGTACCGAGCTCGCGCACGCGCGCGCGCGCCGCGCCGGCGTCGATCGCCCAGCCGCGGCGCGGCTCGCGGTTCAGCAGCACGTTCTCCCACACGCGCAGCCGGCCGATCAGCTTGAAATGCTGGTGGACGAGCCCCACGACGCCGTCCGACGAAACGGTTCCTTCGTCGGGCTGGATCGCACGGTAAGCGATCGCGGCGAGCGTCGACTTGCCGGCGCCGTTCTCGCCGACCAGCGCGTGGATCTCGCCGGGCTTCAGCTCGAGGTCGACGCCGTCGACGGCCTGCACCGCGCCGAAGCGCTTGCGCACGCCGCGCAGCGTCAGAGCGGGACGCGTTTGAACGATGACAGCTCCTCCCGCGTGGACGGCACGACGATCTTCCCGGCGATGATCGCCGCCTTCAGCTTGTCGAGCACCGCGATCTTCTGCGGCGTCACGACGTTCCGAGTGTACTTGAAGTCGGTGAGGCCGACGCCGCCGTCCTTCAGCCCGAGGATCAGGTGCTTGGGGCGCGGGCGGTGGGCGACGGCGGCCTCGCTCACCCGAAAGACGCCCACGTCGACCCGCTTCACCATGCTGGTGAGGATCTTGCCGGGGACGAGCGCGTCCTGGTCGGAGTCGACCCCGATGACGTACGCGCCGTCGCGCGTCTTCACCTGATCGATCGCCCCGAGCCCGGCCTTCCCCGCCGCGGCGTAGATGATGTCGGTTCCCTGCGAGAAGAGCACGCCGGCGAGCTCTTTCCCCGAGGCGACGTCCTCGAACGAGCCCACGTACTTCACCGCGACGTTCACCGACGGATCGATCTGCCGCGCGCCGGCGGCGTACCCGGCCTCGAACTTCCGCAGCAGCGGGATGTCGATCCCGCCCAGAAACGCGATCGTCTTCGTCTTCGTCGTCATCGCGGCGAGCGCGCCGGCCAGAAACGAGCCTTCCTCTTCCTTGAAGGTGACGGCGGTGACGTTCGGCTCGTCGACGACCGCGTCGATGATCGAGAAGTGGCGCTGCGGATAGCGCTCCGCCACCTCGCCGACGTCGCGCGCCATCAGGAACCCGATCGCGAAGATCTCGTCGTACTCTTTGTTCGCCAGGACGGTGAGGTTGATCTGGTAGTCCGCGGCGGACTTGGACTGCAGCACCGTGGTGTCGGCGTGGAGGACGTCGCGCGCGCGGACGAGCCCCGCGTAGGCGGAGTCGTTGAACGAACGGTCTCCGAGCCCGCCCACGTCCGTCACCATCCCGATCCGCACCGCACCGGACGCCGCGGCATGACGGCCGCAACCCGCCGTCGCCGCGCAGAGCGGCACGAGCGCAAGTGCAAGGAGCGCCGCGCGGCGGAGAGCCATCGCGGGCCTTTACTACCGGGGGTGCGGGGCGGCCTCTCGCCTACGGGGAAAGAGGAACCTCGTGAATCCCGCCGCCCGACCGCCCGAGGTTCCGCGCCTGCGCCGCCCGATGTCGCGCGCGGAGCGGCGGGTGATGTTCTGGCTCAAGGTGTTGGGGCTGGTCGCGGTCGCGATCTACCTGCTCGTCGGGTTCCTGGAGTTTCTCGGCAACGTCAAGGCGACGGCGATCCTGTTCGTCGTCGCGCTGTTCTTCGCGTACCTGATCTACCCGCTGGTCCGGCGGCTGAACGAACGGCTCCCGCTGGCGTGGTCGATCCTGTTCGTGTACGTGTTCATCGCGCTGGTCGGCGCGTTGATCCTGCAGCTGCTCGTCCCCGCGCTCGCCAACGACGTGCAGGGCGCGGTGAAGACGCTGCCCGGGCTGGTTCGCCATTACGGCGAGGTGCTTCAGGATCCGAACAACCGGCTCGTCCGCTGGCTCCCGCTCGACGAGCGGCTTTACCTGGCTTCGCTGCCGGGCCAGCTCGGCGCGTTTCTGCAGACCAACGCGCTCGATACCGCCTCGAAGACGCTGACCGTGCTGCTGTCGACGGTCTCGGTGCTTGCAACGGTGATCGTCGTGCCGGTACTCGCCGCGTACATGCTGCTTGACGCCGAGAGCATCAAGGAAAATTTCCTCGGCCTCGTGCCGAGCAAGTACCGGCCGAAGACGGAAGCGATCATCGCCGACCTCGACCACGTCGTCGGCGGCTTCATTCGCGGGCAGCTGATCGACGGCTCGATCCTCGGCGCGATGCTGACGGTGATGCTCTCGATCATGCACGTTCCCTATGCGCTGCTGATCGGCGTCGTCTCCGGCGCACTCAACTTCATCCCGTACGCCGGCGCGGTGATCGCCTTCGTCCCGGCGGTCATCCTCGCGTTCACGACCAACGGGCTGACGAACGCGATCATCGTCGCGGTGCTGATCGGCGTGATCCACCAGATCGACGGCAACTTCGTGGCGCCGCGCGTGCTGAAAGAGAACGTCGGGCTCTCGCCGTTCTGGATCGTCATCTCGATCCTGGCGTTCAGCGAGATGTTCGGGCTGATCGGAACCTTCCTCGCCGTCCCGACCGCCGCGATGATCCGCGTGCTGCGCGAGCACTTGCTCCCCAAAGCGGTGACCCGGTCGACCGCCGCGCCGGGGACGACGAGGGCGCCGCGCGAGCAGACGCGGCCGCCGGTCGCGACGCCGCGGACGGGCTGACCGGGAGCGCGAGGGCCGCCGCGGCGAAGGCTCCGCGGTGATCACCCAAACATCGCCCGCCGTCTTCCCCGGCCGCAAGACCGTCACGCGCGTCGACGTCGTCGGCGTCCCGATGGATCTCGGCGCGGATCGGCGCGGCGTCGACATGGGTCCTTCGGCGATTCGCTACGCCCGTTTGAAGGAGCAGCTCGAGAAGCTGGGCGTCGAGGTGACCGATCACGGCAACTTGGGCGTGCCCGTCCCCGAGTCGGCCACGGTCGCCGAGCAGAACGCGAAGTACTTTCCGATCATCCAGGCCGTCTGCGAGGAGCTGGCCGACGTCGTCGCCGGCATCGTCGCGCAAGGCTCGTTCCCGCTGGTGCTCGGCGGCGACCACTCGATCGCGATCGGCACGATCGCGGGGATCGCGCGCACGCGCGGCAAGGCGCCGGGCGTGATCTGGGTCGACGCGCACGGCGACATCAACACGCCGCTGACCTCCGCGACCGGCAACGTGCACGGGATGCCGGTTCACTTCGCGCTCGAGCAGCACGCGGTCGATCCGGCGCGCATGGCGTTCATCGGCTTGCGCGACGTCGACGAGCCGGAGAAGAAGATCATCCGCGAGCTCGGCGTGCGCGCGTTCACGATGGCCGACGTCGACCGACTCGGGATGAGCCGCGTCGTCGACGAAGCGCTGGCGCTCGTCGCCGAGGGCGAGAACTCGGTGCACGTCAGCTTCGACATGGACGGCGTCGACCCACAGGAAGCGCCCGGCGTCGGCACGCCGGTGCGCGGCGGGATCACCTACCGCGAAGCGCACCTGCTGATGGAAGGCGTCGCCGCGAGCGGAACGCTCGGTTCGCTCGAGGTCACCGAGATCAACCCGATCCTCGACCGCGAGAACAAGACCGCGATCCTCGCCGTCGAATTGATCCTCTCCGCGCTGGGAAAGACCACGCTATAGTGCACTTGCATGCTTCCATTTGAGTGTGTAGTCGACTATATTGCCGAAACGTGGAAGTATTCGGCTCGCCTCCTCAAGAAAAATCCGAACCACTTTGATTTCGCAAGGGTTGAAACTCTCGTGCGCTTCCTCAGCGAGGAATTCAACCTAAGTCGTGTGCGAAATAAGAATCTGCGCGGACTGATTTCTGACCGCCTCTGCAAATTGCCTTCACCTATGTGTGGGCTGCTGAAAGATACAGAGCTTGGCGCATTGATTCAGCAAATCGGCACCCAAGTTCAGGAGGGCGACACGTTGAGACTTCGTGTTAGCGTCGCTGACGCTATTGCCCTCTTCGAACGAGGATCCTACGTCATTCCTCTATGCGATTGGCTCCGTGAAGTTATATCAAAGGCCGTTATAGACTCTTCCCAGGTCACGATAGTCGTCGGCGAACTGATCGTCTCCTTTCTCTCTAAGGGATTCGATATCGACGACATTCAGGATGTCGTGCCTTCCGCGTTGCATCCGACAGTGGTGAGGCACGAGAATGGCTTCCATCAAGTCAAATTCCCAAGCTTTCCGTTTACGCAACCAGGGAATGGCGCCGATGAGGCGACTTGGAAGGCATACGCAAATCGCAAAGCGGCTCATGCGGAAACCGCAGATATCAAAGAGAAGCTTGCATCTGTTGTTCGATTGTACCAGCAACCTCCTAGGCAGCTGCGATGCATCGCGCAAGTCAGGGGGGTGCTGGTCACAACGCATCAACGTTTGGGACCCGTAGACATTTATCCCGTGGAACGCCGATTTATTCTCGATAACGATTTCGAAAAGTTTGGCCGCGCTCATGGTGAACAGCGATCGAATGTGTCGGTCCTTGTCCCGGCTCAAACCTTTGAGCACGGCATAGAAATAGCGACGCGTCAATTTAGAGTCGCTTGCGACATCCTAAATGCGTGGTTCAGGTCGTCACCGGCAATTGAACTCGCTGCTGAAGAAATTCTTGTCGCGGACTCCGAGGGCAATATACTCCAAAGTCAAGCATTAAATCTTAATAAGTACTATACACCTTATTCTAGCCTTGACTTTGACGCCGCGCGAGCCAACATTTCATTCTGGAGCATATTAGAACGTGTTGCTCAACGCTGCACCGATGTCCAATCAGTCGAGGATGAGCGACTGCGTACGGCACTGAGTTTTTTAAACCGTGGTAATGAAAGTGAACCGGAGGACGCGATATTATATTACTGGATCGGAATCGACGCCCTTCTCACAGTTCGCGGCGACGCGCCCGTCCTAAAAAGTGAGGGTGCCGACAAGACTGAAGACCTCGCCATGTCTTTTTTCCCAGCCGCAGCGGCCTTAAATGAGCGGCATTCGCGCCTAGGCGCACTATACGACAGGCTGTCTAACATCTGGATAAACCGCGACATCGTAAAAAGTGCAGCCTTCATAAATGCAATTCCTAAGGAACTTATCGTCCACTCGCAGATCGAGCTTGCGCCGTATGATCGCTTGGATCTTGGCAATCTCTTGAGGAACCTAAGTAGCTGGTATGACGTGCTTCCGGAGGGCGCGATAAGAGATCACGTGTCGAGCGTCCGTCGTTTCTTTGATGACGTCGAGTTTGCGCGCGACGAGTTGGACGCGGTTGTCAAGCGGACGGCCCTAGAAACGTCGCTCATCTATCAGATAAGAAATCGGCTCGTCCATCACGCGCATCCCGCTTCCGACACCTTACGACTTCTGCGAATGAGAGCCGCTGCCATGCTGACCTTGGCAATAAATTACGCGACCGACGAGAAGTTGTCGTTTCTTGAAGCCGTCGCTATAACAGTCAATATTTGGGACCGGCTTTCCAACCGTTTGAAGCGTAACGTCAAGACCGACCTGTGGTCTTACGAAGGTCATGTGCGAAAGAGCGAGCGAGTTTAGCGAAATTCCTATGGAACCCTGCAATGGCGCCGTGCGTCTTTTCGCCGTGTCATACGTGTCCGTTAACTATGATTTTTGACCGGGCGGCGTTCGAGCTGCGGCGTGACACGTTCGAGGACGTCCTCGCGCCGGAGCTGACGCCGGAGCAGCGGCTGCAAGCGCAGGTCGACGAGGACGCGCGCGCGACGTGTCCGTGCTGCGGCTATCCGACGATCAACGGCCGCGGCCACTACGAGATCTGCCCGCTCTGCTTCTGGGAAGACGACGGCCAGGACGATGAAGACCGCGCGCCGCTGCACGGCTACTTCGCGCCGGACGACGTCGCGGGCGGGCCGAACCACGACTACTCGCTGACCGAGGCGCGCGAGAACTTCGCCCGCTACATGACGATGTACCGGCCGACCGACGAGCCGTTCGAGGCCGAGCGTGCGCGCACCGACGTGAAACGGCAGATCGTCGAGACCTACGACCGCGCCGTGAACGGCGAGACGACGTTCGCCGAAGCCGACTTCGAAGCGCGCTCGCTGCTCGACCAGCCGCTGTAGGGGTTCGCCCTCGATGAACCCTAGGGGCGTTCGGCGAGCTCGTAGGCGCGCAGCGTGTTGCGGCCGATGACGCAGATCGGAACGTCGCGCCAGCGGGTCTCGAGCCGCTCCGTCCAGGCGTCGGCGAACGTGACGCCGTCGATGCCGCCGTACAGACAAATCTCGCCGTCACCGTCGCCGTAGCGGAACTCGTAGTCGACCTCGGCGAGGTCGGGGACCTCGACGCCGTCGAGCGGCGCGCCGACCCGCGAGAGCGCGCGGTAGACGCGCCCCGCGTTGCCGTCGTCCGCGTCGTACCACAGGCAGTGGTCGTGCGCGTCGGCCGTCTCCCCGTGCAGCTTCTTCGCCAGCCCGCCGATCACGAGCGCGCGCGCCTGCTCCTTGGCGAGGGCGCACAGCAACTCGGCGAACGCGGTATGGTCGGCCATCGGTACCTCCGTCGACGGTTCCGACAGCTACTGCGGTCGGTCTGCGAAATCCCACCCGCTCCGATCACCGTTGCGGGAGCAGCCGCTCGGCGTGCACCTCAGCGCATTCGCATGTCCCGTCCGAGTCACGGCACCTCGCCGGGATCGTTCAGCGCTATCTCCGCGGTCGTGGAGCGGGCCGGCGGTAGTTGCGCCACGCGAGCGGCGGTGTCCACGGCGTCGGCCGCCATCTTGCGGTACGTCGTCCACTTGCCGCCGGTAACCGTGACGAGTCGCGACGGCGAGACTTCGACCAGGTGCTCTCGCGAGAGGTTCGAGGTGGTCGCAGCGTCGCGGCGCAAGAGCGGACGGAGTCCCGCGAACGTCGACGAGACGTCGCTTCGGTTCAGTGGCGCCGCAAGAACGGCGTTCACCGTCGATAGGATGTACGCGATCTCTTCGTCGCTTGCTGACGGATCAGCGACCGGCGCGTCGACGGGCACTTCGGTGGTTCCGATCATCACTTGACGTTGCCACGGAATCGCGAACAGGACGCGCCCGTCGGCGGTTTTCGGTACCAGCAACGCTGCATCCGGTGAGCCGAGCCGTTCGGCAGGGACGAGGACGTGAGAGCCGCGGCTCAGCGCGAGCAGCCTTCGCGAAGACGGATCGTCGAGTGCGCGGACCGCGTCGGCGAAGGGACCCGCGGCGTTGATCGTCACGCGCGCGCGCACCATCGTCTCTGCGCCGGTTCTCTGCTCGACGGCGCGGACGCCGGCGATACGGCCGCCCGGGCCGCGCAGAAAGGCCTCGGCGCGCACGTCGTTCGCGAGCGCGGCGCCGCGTTCACTCGCTGCGCGTGCGATCGCGAGCGCGAGCCGCGCGTCGTCGAACTGGCCGTCGTAGTAGATCACGCCGCCGCGCAGGCTGCTCGCCGCAAGCGCCGGAAACGCGCGGCGCGCGCTCGCGGCCGAGACGATTCGGCTGCGCGGAAACGATGATCGGCCGGCGAGGAGGTCGTACGCCGCGAGCCCGGCGGCGTAGTACGGAATCTCCCACCGGTTCCACGCCGGGATGACGAATGCGCGTGCAGCGACCAGAGCCGGTGCGTTCCGGCGCAGGATCTCGCGCTCGTGCAACGCCTCGCGCACGAGCCGGATGTTTCCTTGTCGCAGATAGCGCACGCCACCGTGAATCAGCTTCGTCGAACGGCTCGACGTGCCGGAGGCGAAGTCGCGCGCTTCGATGAGCGCCGTTCGGTAGCCGCGCGCGGCGGCGTCGAGCGCTGCGCCCAAGCCCGTCGCGCCGCCGCCGATGATGAGCACGTCGAAGCGCTCGTCCGCGAGGCGCCGCAGCGCGGCGTCACGGTTCAATCGCGCGTCCAGCCGCGACTGCGTTCCACCGCCTGCCGCCAGCGTGCGAGCAGCGCGCTGCGGCGCGCGCCGTCGATCGCCGGCACGAACCGGCATTCTTCGCGCCACTGCCGCGCCACCGTCTCAACGTCCGGCCAAAATCCAACGTGCAGTCCGGCGAGGTAGGCGGCGCCGAGCGCGGTCGTCTCGACGACCGCCGGCCGCGAGACCGGCACGCCGAGCAGGTCGGCTTGAAACTGCATCGCCAGATCGTTCGCCGAGGCGCCGCCGTCGACGCGCAGCTCGCTCAGCGCGACGCCTGCGTCGCGTTCCATCGCGGCGACCACGTCGGCCGTTTGGTAGGCCATCGCTTCGAGCGCGGCGCGCGCGAGGTGCGCGCGCGTCGTCCCGCGCGTGATCCCGACGATCGTTCCGCGCGCATACGGATCCCAATACGGCGCGCCGAGCCCCGTGAACGCAGGAACGAAGAAGCAGTCGCCGCTGTCGTCCACTTCGCGCGCGAGCCGCTCGACGTCCGAGGAGCGTTCGATAATGCCGAGCCCGTCGCGCAGCCACTGCACCGCCGCGCCGGTCACGAACACCGAGCCCTCCAGCGCGTACGTCGCGCGCCGCGGCTCGAAAGCGAACGCAATCGTCGAAAGCAGCCCCTGCTCGCTGCGCACGACGCGCTCGCCGGTGTTGAGCACCACGAACGAGCCGGTGCCGTAGGTGTTCTTCGCGAGGCCCGGCGCGAAGCCGGCTTGTCCGACGAGCGCAGCCTGCTGATCTCCCGCGACGCCGGCGATCCGAATCGCGCCGCCGAAATGCTCGACAGCGGTTGTGTCGAAATCCGCCGCGCATGGCAGCACCTCGGGCAAGATCGCGCGCGGAATCCCGAACGCGCGGAGCAGCTCCTCGCTCCACTGCAGCCGGTGGATGTCGAAGAGCATCGTGCGCGAGGCGTTTGTCATGTCGGTGACGTGCCGAGTCCCGCCGGTCAGCTTCCAGATCAGCCACGAGTCAACCGTGCCGAATGCGATCTCGCCGCGTTCCGCGCGTTCGCGCAATCCGCGGACGTGGTCAAGCAGCCACGCTATCTTCGTTGCCGAAAAATATGGATCGAGCAGCAGCCCGGTCTGCGCGGTCACCAGCTCGCCGACGCCGCGCGCGCGTAGCGCGTCGCACGCCGACGCGGTCCGCCGGTCCTGCCACACGATCGCGTTCGCGACCGGTTTCCCGCTGTCGCGCTCCCAGAGGATCGTCGTTTCGCGCTGGTTGGTGATCCCGATCGCCGCGACGTCCGCCGCCGACACGCGTGCGTTGCGCAGCGCGCCGCGCGCCGTCTCGAGCTGCGAGCGCCAGATGTCGTCCGGATCGTGCTCGACCCAACCCGGCTGCGGAAAATGCTGCTCGAACTCCCGCTGGTCGAACGCGACGACCTCGCCGCGCACGTCGAACACGATGGCGCGTGAGCTCGTCGTCCCCTGATCGAGGGCGAGGATCACAGGCTCGTTCCGGGGCGGCAGGTCCGCTAGGCCGACTGCCGTACGCGGAGTCGCCGGAGGCCGGTCGCGCGACGCTCCGGGCTTCGTCTCAACCGTCACCGCCGGAACGCCTCCACGCCGCCCGGCTCCGGCAAGACGTTCACGGCCGGCATTGCCTTCATCGGGCGAGGTTCACACGAACGCAGGGGGCTCTCCTTGCGTCCGGGTAGCTTCATCAAGCGCGGTGACACGGCCGAACTGGGGCATCGACGGCGAGGTGTTTGGTGCAAGACTCGAAACAACACTCAGAGCACTCGAAATGGCACTGGGAGACGAACTGGTCCGCGATTTCAACCGCGCTTGCGGTCTTGGCCTTGCTAGTTTCTGCGCTGACATATTGGCAGACGTTCCACGAGCAGCACGATTGGACGGCGATGGTCCCAGAAGTGTACGTGAAGCACGACAAGGTTTTCGCATCGATCGTCCTGGAAAATCGAGGAAACCGCGTCGAGGTGCTCGATTGGGCGGCTTTGGTCTATGGCGAGAAGAGCGCACCCCTCTATGGCGTCCACGGAGCCCCGGCAGTAGTCAAACCGGGCGACGCGCAGGCCGTTTCCCTCATCGACAGTGGTCCGCCGTCCGGGTTTCCGAAAAGTCTCGCCGGAAAGGCGATCCCGGTGAGGCTCGTTCTGGTGTCGACGGATCAGCGCCCCGGTTCACGAGCGGGGGCCGATGCAGTTCTGGTCCACATGATCCCGGTCGGTCAGCTCCTGCTCGACCGAAGCAGCCGTCCCAAGAAGATCAAGTTCGACCTTAAGCAATATCACCTGGAGAATCTGTACCTCGATCGGCTGTGGTAGCGAGCGAGTCGGTACGTAACGTTTCCATCGTCACCGCTGTCCCAACCGGTCATCGGGAAAAGCACTGCCGACGCTGGAGTGTGAAGCGGGCTCTCCTATCACAGCCGAAACGCCTCCACGCCGCCCGGCTCGGGAAACACTTTGCCGGGGTTCATGATGCCGAGCGGGTCGAGCGCGTCCTTGATCTTGCGCATGACTGCGAGCGTGTCGGGACCGAGGTCCAACTCCATGAACTGCTTCTTCAGCAGGCCGATGCCGTGCTCGCCGGAGAGCGTGCCGCCCAGCGCGACGGTCGCTTCGAAGATCGCGCGCGCGGCGCCGGCGACGCGCCGCATCTCTTCGGCGTTCGTCTTGTCACACAGGATGTTCGGGTGCAAGTTGCCGTCCCCGACGTGGCCGAAAACCGGGATCTCCAGCGCGTACTCCGCGGCGATCTCGCGCACGCGTTGGACCAGCGCGGCGATCCCGCGCGGCGGGATGCAGACGTCCTCGCCGAGCTTGTTCGGGCGCCGGCGCGCGAGCGCGGGCGCGATCGACCGGCGCGCTGCCCACAACCGCTCCGACTCGGCGTCGTCGTGCGCGACGCGAACGTCGCGCGCCCCGTGCTCGCGGGCGATGTGTTCGATCGTCGCCAGCTCTTCGTCGAGGACGTTCGCGTAGTTGCCGTCGACCCCGAACAGCAGCACCGCATCGGCGTCGAGCGGCAATCCCACCGGCGCGTTCGCTTCAACGCAGCGCATCGTCAAGTTGTCGATCAGCTCGATCGCCGAAGGCAGCACGCCGCTCGCCATCACCGCCGTCGCCGTCTTCGCCGCGTCGCCGATCCGCTCGAACGACGCCAGCGCGGCGCGCGCGTACGCCGGCTTCGAGAGCAGCCGCAGCGTGATCTCGGTGATCGTTCCCAGCGTCCCTTCCGCGCCGGTGAACAGCCGCCGCAAATCATAGCCGGTGACGTTCTTCACCGTGCGGCCGCCGGTGCGAATCACCGTTCCGTCGGGCAGCACCACCTCGAGCGCGAGCACGTAGTCGCCGGTGACGCCGTACTTCAAGCAGCGCGCGCCGCCGGCGTTCTCCGCGACGTTCCCGCCGATCGCGCTCTGCTTCAGGCTCGAGGGATCCGGTGGGTAGAAGAGCCCGCGCCGCTCGGCTTCCGCCTGCAGCCGCGCGTTGATCACGCCGGGCTGCACCACCGCGACCCGGTCGATCGCGTCGATCTCCAGGATGCGGTCCATCCGTGCCACGCCGAGCACGATGCTGCCGCTCAGCGGGACGGCGCCACCCGACAGCCCGCTGCCCATCGCGCGCGGCGTGATCGCGATGCGCCGCTCGGCCGCGAGGCGATGGACCGCGCTGACCTGCGCGGTCGTCTCCGGCAGCACGACGAGCGGCGGGACGTGCTCGTAGAACGTCCCGTCGAAACCGTACGCGATGAGGTCCTCGGCCGCGGTCAGGACCCCGCCCGGGACCGCCTCGCGCAGCCCGGCGAGCAGGTCGTCCGTCAGCATCGCCGGGCGCTCTGCGACCGGGGTCCTACGCACCGGGTGCTCCGCTGGGGTACACTACCGTCATGGCCGACGTCATCACGTCCGAGTACCGGCTTGCCACCGAGGCCGGGCTCAAGCGCTTCGTTGCGACCGTCCTCGAAAAGGTCGGCGTCGCGCCGCAAGACGCGGCGACCGTCGCCGACGTCCTGGTCGCGGCCGACATGCGCGGGATCGAGTCGCACGGGGTCGCGCGGCTGGAGTCGTACTACGTCAGCCGCATTCGCAGCGGCCAGCTCGCGCCGCGCCCGACGGTCGAGACGGTGCGCGAGACGGCGACCTCGGTGCTGCTCGACGCCGGCAACGGGCTCGGCCATCCGGCCGGCAAGCGCGCGATGGAGATCGTGCTCGACAAGGCGGCGCAAAGCGGCGCCGCGTTCGGCGCGGTCCGCAACTCGAACCATTTCGGGATCGCCGGTTGGTACGCGATGCTGGCGCTCGAGCGCGACATGATCGGGATCGCGTCGACGAACAGCGTGCGCTACGGCGCGCCGACGTTCGGGCGCGACATCATGCTCGGCACGAACCCGCTCGCGTTCGCGATTCCGGCGCACGACGAGCCGGCGTTCGTGCTCGACTTCGCGACGACCACCGTGCCGAAGGGCAAGCTCGAAGTCTACAACCGCAAGGAGAAGCAGCTCAATCCCGGCTGGGCGATCGACGCGAACGGCAACGAGACGCTCGACCCCAAGGTCGCGCTGAACGGCGCGCTGCTCCCGCTCGGCGGGTACGGCGTCGACAACGGCGGTCACAAGGGATACGGTCTGGGCCTGCTGGTCGACATCCTCTGCGGGGTCCTCTCCGGCGGTGCGTTCGGCAACGGTCTTCCGCGCCCGGGCGATCCGCCGCTTCCCGGCAAGATCTCGCACTTCTTCGCCGCGTTCAAGATCGACGGCTTCCGCGATCCCGAGCAGTTCAAAGCCGACATGGACAAAGAGCTGCGCGCGTTCAAAGACTCGGCCAAAGCGCCGGGCCACGACCGCATCTACGTCGCGGGCGAGATCGAGCACGAGAAGACGCTCGAGTCGCGCCGCAACGGCGTCCCCGTTCACGTGAAGGTGTGGAACGGTCTCGAGAAGCTCGCCGGCGAGCTCGGGATCCCGTTCGATTTCGAAAAGCGCTGAGGGCTCTTAATTGCGCAGCTCGAGGGTCCCGGCGCAGCGCAAGCCGTTGCACGCGGCCGGGATGAAGCGCGCGGAGAGCAGCCGCGCGCGCAGCTCGTCACGCTGCGCCGGATCGGCCGGCGGGCGCACGAACTCAACCGACGTCGCGCGCCCGTTCTCGTCGACGGTGATGCGGACGTCGAAACCGGCGACCCCGGCCAGCAGCGCGCCGCGCAGCGAGGGCTCGAGCGCGGCCGGATAGGTCTCGCCGAAGTTTCCGATCCCCTCCTCGCTGCGCGCGGCGACCGGGCTGGGCGCCGGCGACGCCGCGGGGGCGGTCGTCGCCGCCGCCTGCACGACCGGTGCGGCGCTCGGCTGCGCGACGGCGACGCGCGCCACCGGCCGAACGACGCTCGGCGGCGGGCGGCGCACCGTCGCCGGCGCCGGCACGAACGCTGCGCGATGCTCGGCAGCCACGACCAGTTGCCGCGTCGCGTGCTCGACCGTCACCGCGGCGTGAATCACCGGAAGCCGCGCGACCGGGACCGGCGCGCTTTGCGCGGCGGTGCGGTGCACGGGCGACGGGGGCCGCGGCGGCGGCCGCCGCTCGATGTGCAGGATGGTCGTCAGAAGCGTGCGCTCATCCGGGTCGTCGACCGAGACGGACGCTCGTGGAACGATCGCGGCGAGCAGCACCAAGGCGCACAAATGGAGAGCGATCGAGGCGGCGATCGCGGATCGGTCACGCCGTGGAGTGGGCTCGGTTCTCACCAGCACTGTGGTCCGCGGAAAATCCGACGCGGGCGGGCGCGCAACCTTTTTCCGCGCCGGTTACCTGGAGTACGCGATGGGTCGCGACACGGATATGGTTCTCTATCAGGCAGAATGGTGCCCGTACTGCGCGCGCGTGCGCAAGAAGATGACGGATCTTTTGCTCGACTACAAGATCGTCAACGTTCCGCACTCGCACGCCGAGCGCGACGAAGTGAAGCGGGTTTCCAACCAGACCTCGATCCCGGTCCTGGTCGACGGCGACGTCGTGCTCGACGACGACGACGACATCGTGCCGTACCTGCAGAAGAAATACGGCGCGCAAGCGAAGGCCGGTTAGCGGCCTCTTGCGCGTTCTCTACTCGGCCGGAATGTGCGCGGGCGCAGCGGCGTCTTTGCGCCGGCGCGGCAGCACGAACACCAGCGGGAGCAGGAAGAACGTCAGCGCGCCCAGCGCCCACTGGCAGTCGGCGTAGGCCATCACGCTCGACTGGGTGAGGATCTGTTGGTAGAGCGTCATGACGGCGCGGGTCGCGTCGTGCGTGTGCTGGATCAGGTTCTGCAGCGCGAGGTTGCCGGGGGTCGCGGACTGCGCGAGGACGCTCTGGTGAAACGCGTTGCGCCGCACCAGCAGCGAGATCAGTGCGGCCGTCGAGAACGAGCCGCCGAGCTGCAGCGAGAGCGACTGAAAAGCCGCCGCCTTCGGCACGGCTTCCGGCGGGATCGCCGAGAGCACCGCGATCGAGAGCGGGACGAACAGCAAGCCTAACCCGACGCCGGCGGTGATCGCCGGGCCGAGCAGCGAGTTGAAGTCGTTCTGCGAGGTCGTGATGTAGCCGAGCCAGATCTGGCTCGCGCCGATCAGCGAGAATCCTGCGACGAGCAGGATGCGCGTGTCGATGCGGCCGGTTCCCGCGAGCCGCGCGATGAACGGCGTGAGCAGCGCGATGAACGCCGCGCGCACGAAGATCAGCTCGCCGGAGAGCGTGGCGGTGAAGCCGAGAATGCCCTGCACGTACTGCGGCAGGATGACGGTCGCGCCGAACAGCACCGAGCCGATCGCGAAGCCGAGCACGCTGCCGGCCGCGATCGCGCGGTGCTTGAACGCGCGCAGGTCGACGATGGGGCGCTTCGTCCCCCACAGCTCCCAGCCGATGAACGCCGCCAGCCCGAGCACCGCGGTGGCGCCGAAAAGCCGGATGACGCCGTCTTGGAACCAGTCGTTGCGCTGCCCCTCGTCGAGAATGTACTGCAGCGAGCCGAGCCCCATCGCGAGCAGCCCCAGCCCGATCGCGTCGACCGGAATCGGTTTGGGGTCCGAGGGGTTGCGCATCATCGAGAGCACGACGATCGCCGCGAAGATCCCCGGCGCGAGGTTGATGAAGAAGACCCAGTTCCAGGAGAAGTTGTCGGTCAGCCAGCCGCCGACGGTCGGGCCGACCGACGGCCCAACGATCGCGCCGAGCGCGAACACCGCTTGCGAGGCGCCGAGCAGACGCCGCGGGAACGTGTCACGGAGCGCTGCTTGTCCGGTCGCGATGAGTCCGCCGCCGAACGCGCCTTGAAGGATGCGGAACAGGACGAGCTGCTGGATCGAGCCGGCGAGCCCGCACAGCATCGAGGTGATCGTGAACCCGATGATCGCGACCGAGTAGTACTGCCGCCGGCCGAAGCGCAGCTGCAGCCACGGCGTGAGCGGGATGACGATCACCGCCGAGATGATGTAGCCGGTCACGACCCAGGCGCCTTCTTCTTGGGTCGCGCCCAGGTTGCCCTGAATCGTCGGCAGCGCGACGTTCACGATCGTCGCGTCGAGCGTCTGCATCAGCGTCGCGGCCATGATCCCGAGCGTGATCAGGATCAGCCGCGAGCCGGTCTCGCTGACGTCGCGGTCTTTTGTGATTTCGGTAGCCATTGTTTTCAGCGTGCGAACGATCGTCGCACGAGGGCTTGGACTCCGCACCGACCGAGATCGGTTTCGCCGCTTGCATTCGCACCGGCCGGATGGGCCGCACAGCCGGCTTCAGAAGCGGTGCGCCGCCGCGCTCGCCAGCCCGAACGCCACGGCCGCCCCGGCGACGGTCGCCAGCAGGTTGACGAGATCGTTCGAGAAGCCGCGGACGCCCCGCACGAGCCGCGTGCGGTTCCCGCAGACGTGCGGGTCAGTCTCGCACGTCCGCCCGCACGTCTCGCAGAACCGCAGCTCCTGCGCGGCTGCGCCGAGGATGGAGTCCAGCGTCGCGCCGGCAATCCCGCCGAGCGGCACCGCGGCGAAGAGTAGGACGAGCTCGAGGTTTGCGCCGTTCGCGGCGGAAAACCCGAATCGGTCGGTCGTCAGCAGGTAAGCGAGCACGACCGCGGGTGGGGTGATCAGGCCGATCCAGCCCGCGCCGGCGACCTCGGCGAGCGTCCCCGGGAGCGTGATTCCGCCCGAAAGCCCGGTGGGCACCGGCCGCAGCGTGAGAATCGAGCGCGGCGTCCGCCGCGCGAGCGTCCCGATCTCCGTCGCCCACGTGTCCGCCGTCGCTGCGGCATACGCGCCGCAAAACGCCAGCGCCCAGCGCACGTCGTGCGTGAATGCGAATGCGACCGCGCACGCCGTCGCAACGCTGCCGTTCGCCAGCACCTGCATCGCATCGCGCGCCCCATGCTTCCCGACGTCGACGAGCTCTTTCTTCCGCGCCCGCCCGATCCGCGACAACGCGATCGAAGGAACGAAAAACGCCAACAGCACCAGCGTGAACCCGATCCCGCCGCTCGCAAACGTCAGCGTGCCGACGACGAACGCCGCGAGCGCACCGCTCGGCGCCAGCGCTCGCGCCCGCGACGCGACGACCGCGATGAGAGCCGCAAGGACCCCGCCGACCAGCAGGTTGCCGACGGTCACGGCCTGATCACTGTTCTCGTCCTCTTGTGGGTCCGACAGGAGTGCGTGATGGACGGGCGTGCTCGCCTTTTATGCGGATGAATCCGGCTCTTTCAGCGTTCGCGACCCCGCACAACCCTGGGTTGTCTTGCTGGCGATCGGATTTGACGACGACCATTGGGGAACGATCGAGCGCGCCCTGAACGATCTCAAACGACGTCATTTTCCGGGATGTCATCCGAGCGCAGTCGAGATTCGATCGAACGATCTGCGCCGTGCTCATGTGACTGGAAAGCTCGGTAACGTGTTTTCGTCCCTTAAGCCTGGTGCGTTGGCTCGGTTCGCGTCCGACCTCTACGCGACGGTAGATACCTTGCCGTTTGAATGGTGCGCAGCGGCTGTCCATAAACCGAGCGCGCTGCGAGATTTCGGATAGCGCGATGCGCACGACCTCTTCAGCTTTTCCTACACGCTTCTGCTGGAACGCTTGGACCACTGGTGTGCTGAGGCAGGTACGCCGGGACGGCTCTTCGTCGATCAGCGTGAGCGCGATCTCCATGGGCGGACCCACCGGCCAATCGTGGCGGTACACGACAACCGACCCGGCTCGCCCGAAACGAGTGTTACCCGCGTGGTCGAACGCCCGTATTTCCACGATTCATCTCGAAGCAATCACATTCAGCTCGCCGATATCATCGCCTATAACGTGCTGCGGCGCTTTCGGAATGGTGATCCGAACTACCCTTACTTCACGCGGATATTGCCCAAACTACGCTGCTCCACGTCTTGCGGCGGCGACGGTCTCGCACTATATGCGTAGCATCGCCGGAAAATATGATGAGACCGGGTCGGATTGGTTACCGCCCGGCTCTCGAGAAAATTATAGTGCATCAGCGATCGTGTCGTCAAGCCCATTACACCGGCACCTTTTCGCCGAGTGCGAGCATCAGCCCATCAACCGTAAATGCATTTGCGATTATGTCGACTCGTATGCCGGCGTCGCGGGCGGTTTGCGCGGTGATCGGGCCGATTGCTGCAACCGTTTTTGAGGCGAGCAGCGATGCGGCGTCCGGCACGTTGTGAACGAAGCCCTGGACCGTGCTGGAGCTCGTGAACGTCACGATGTCGGCGCGCTCGGTCTTTGCGATCAGTTCCGGATCGTCGACGAAGCGCGTCTTGTACGCCGCGACGACGTCGGCCACGCGTCCGTTCTCCCGCAGCGTCTCGGGCAGCACCTCGCGCGCTTCGTGCGCGCGATAGACCAGGATGCGCTCGCCGGCGTTTGTGCGGGCGAGGAGCTCCGTCGCTACTGCTTCGTTGACATACGTAGGCGGGAGCAGATCGGCGCGCAAGCCGTGCGCGGCGAGCGCTTCGGCGGTCTTCGGCCCGATCGCCGCGATTCGGACATCGCCGAAGGCGCGCGCGTCGCGGCCTAGCTCGCCGAGGCGATCGAAGAACGCGTCGACGCCGTTGCGGCTGGTGAAGACGACCCAGCCGTAGTCGCGCACGCGTGCCACGGCCTCGCGCGCGGCGTCGAGATCGTCCGGCGGGCCGATCGCGATCGTCGGCGCGAGGATCGGCTCCGCGCCCGCTTCCCACAGCCGCGTCGCGAAGTCGTCGGCCTGGTGCGCCGGCCGCGTCACTAGGACGCGCTTGCCGAACAGCGGCTGCGCGTCGAACCAGCGGATCCGCTCGCGCTCGCGCACGACGTCGCCGATCACGACGATCGCCGGTGCGGTGATGCCGGTGCGGGCCACCTCGTCGACGACGGTGTCGAGCGTCGCGGTCAGCACCTCTTGCGCCGGCTTCGTCCCTTCGTGCACGATCCCGACCGGCGTGTCGCCTTCGAGACCATGCTCCTTCAGCTGCGCGACGATCCCGGCGAGGTTGCCCATCGCCATCAAGAAAATCGTCGTGGCCTTGCGGTTGGCGAGCTTCGCGAAGTCGAGCGAGCTGAAGCCTTTCGTCGGGTCCTCGTGGCCCGTCGCGATCGTGAACGAGGTGTTGTGCTCGCGGTGCGTCACCGGAATGCCGGCGTACGCGGGCGCGGCGATCGCCGACGTGATGCCGGGGACGATCTCGAACGGGACGCCGGCTTCGGCCAGCGCCTGCGCCTCCTCGCCGCCGCGCGCGAACACGAACACGTCGCCGCCCTTGAGCCGCACGACCTTTTTGCCTTCGCGCCCGAGCCGCACGATCAGCGCGGTGATCTCGTCCTGCGAGAGCGTGTGCGCGCCGGCTTTCTTTCCGACGTAGATCTTCTCGCAGTCGGGCGGCGCGAGCGCGACGATCGCCGGCGACGCGAGGTAGTCGTACACGAGCGTGTCGCACTGCGCGAGGGCGCGCGCGCCCTTGAGCGTCAAAAGCCCCGGATCACCGGGGCCCGCGCCGACCAGGCAAACCTTCCCGTTTGAACGGCGCTCCGCCCCAGGCTCCGCGCCCTCCATCACCACGCTCCTGTCATTCGTCCGGTTCGTCGACCGGGAGCGCGCGCGAGAACGCCGATTCGCCGGTGAGGGCCTGCAGCTCGAAGAGCTCGTCGAGCATTTTCGCGTGGGTCAGCGCCTCGGCGTGGTTCTCCGCGGCCTTGTCGCGGATGCGAACGATCGCGCTGTGCAGCAGCTTCGAGACGATCGTCCGCGAGGTCCCGGTGATGAGCGCGCGCTCGCGCTCGCCCAGGTTCGGGATGCGCGCGAAGAGGCGCTCCAGCTCGCCTTCGCGGATCGCTTCGGCCTTTTTCGTCAGCGACGCGATGACGGGGACGGCGACGCGTGACTGGTACCACTGCTGAAAGCGCTCGACGTGGCCGGCGATGATCTCCTCGACGAGCGGGATCGCTTCGCGCCGCTTCTCGAGCGTCACGTCGACGACGTTCTTGAGCCCGTCGACGTCGACCAGCCCGACGCCCGGGATGCGCGTCACCTCGGGATCGACGTCGCGCGGGACCGCGATGTCGACGATGAACATCGGCCGCTGCGGCCGCGCGAGCATCGCCTCCGCGACGTTCCCGGGCGTGACGACGAAGTGCGAGGCGCCGGTCGACGTCACGACGACGTCGGCCACGGCGAGCGCGTTCACCAGCCCCGGCATCTCCGCGGTGCGCGCGATCCCGCGCAGCTCGTCGGCGACTTGCAGCGCGCGCTTGTGCGAGCGGTTCAGCAGCACGATCTCGCCGGCGCCGTCGGCTTTCAAACGCCGCGCGGCGAGCGCGCCCATCTTGCCGGCGCCGATCACCAGCACGCTCTTCCCCGAGAGGTCGCCGACGTGGTCGTGCGCGCACGCGACCGCGGCGGTCGCGATCGAGACGGAGTCGCCGCCGATCGCGGTGTGCGTGCGCGCCGCCTTGCCGGCTTCGAGCGCTTCGCGGAACAGCTTGTTGAGCGTCTTGCCGAGCGAGCGCGCGCGCTGCGCCTGCACGAACGCGTCCTTCACCTGCCCGAGGATCTCGGCTTCGCCGATCAGCATCGAGTCGAGCCCGGTGGCGACCCGAATGAGGTGGTCGATCGCCTGCGTCCCCAGCAGCGTGTACATGTACGAGTCCATGTCCGAGACGTCGCCGTGCCGGAAGTTGCCGAGGAACGACTTCACCTGCCCCACGCCGATCTCGTAGTCCTCGAGCTCGGCGTAGATCTCGAGCCGCCCGCAGGTCTGCAGCATCAGCGCTTCGCGGACCGCTTCGTAGTCGCGCAGCGCGATCAGCGCCTCGCCCATCTTGTGCGGCGGAAACGCATGGCGCTCGCGCACTTCGACGGGTGCGGTGTGATGCGAGAGACCCAGGCAGACTAGCGGCATGCATACACCTCGGCGAGCGCGTCGTCCGAAGCTTCGACGGTGCGGTCCACGTCCGCCTCGGTATGGGCCAGCGAAACGAAGCCGGCCTCGAACTGCGAGGGCGCGAAGTAGAACCCGCGGTCGAGCATGGCGTGGAAGAAGCGCGCGTACAGCGCCGTGTCCGAGCGCTTCGCGCCGGCGAGATCGTGGATCGGGCCGTCGGCGAAGAAGAATCCGAACATCGAGCCGGCCGTGGCCAGCGTGTGCGGGACCTCGCGGCGGCGGAAGACCTGGCTCATGCCGTCGGTAAGACGCCGCGCAAGCGCTTCGAGATGCGCATAGACCTCCTCGCCGAGCAGCCGCAGGGTCGCGATCCCGGCCGCCATCGCGAGCGGGTTGCCGGAGAGCGTCCCGGCCTGGAAGACGTCGCCGTTCGGGGTCAGCCGGTCCATGATCGCCGCCGTCCCGCCGAACGCCCCGACCGGAAGGCCGCCGCCGATCACCTTGCCGAGCGTGGTGAGGTCGGGCAGGACGCCCTCGCGCGCCTGCACGCCACCGCGGGCGACGCGAAAGCCCGTCATCACCTCGTCGAAGACCAGCAGCGCGCCGTGCTCGCGCGTGAGCTCGCGCAGCGCGTGCAAGAAGCCGGGAACCGGCAGCACGAGTCCCATGTTCCCGACGTACGGCTCGACGATCACGGCCGCGATCTGCCCGGGATTGTGCTCGAACGCGGCGCGCACGGCGAGCGCGTCGTTGTACGGCACCACCAGCGTGTCGCGCGCGGTCCCGGCCGGCACGCCCTTCGAGTTCGGGACGCCCATCGTCAGCGCGCTCGAGCCCGCCGCGATCAGGAACGGGTCCGCCGAGCCGTGGTAGCAGCCTTCGAACTTGACGATCTTGTCGCGCCCCGTCACCCCGCGCGCGAGCCGGATGGCGTTCGCCGTCGCCTCGGTCCCCGACGAGCAGAACCGGACCTTCTCGACCGACGGCACCGCGCCGACGATGATTTCCGCAAGAGCGGTCTCGTACTCGGTCGGCGTGCCGTACGAGCTGCCGCGCGCGGCGGCGTCTTGCAGCGCCGCGACGACCTGCGGGTGCGCGTGCCCCGCGATCATCGGGCCCCATGAGAGGACGTAGTCGAGATAGCGGTTTCCGTCGACGTCGGTCAGGTACGCGCCGTGCGCCTCGCGCACGAAGACCGGCGTCCCGCCGACCGCCTTGAACGCGCGCACCGTCGAGTTCACGCCGCCGGGGATCACACGCTTCGCCGCGGCGAACGCATTTTCGGAGCCGGCTCGTATCATGCGAGCGTCTCGCGGATCTTCGCGTAGTCGGCGGGTGTGTTGACGTTCGCGAACGCGACCTCGTCCCTCACCGGAACGAAGCGCGTGCGCAAGCGGTCGATCACCAGCCGCAAGGTACCCTCGCCGCCGAGCAGCACCGGCATCCCCTCGCGCACGAACGCTGCGCGCCGGTAGAGCGCCGCGAGCGGCTCGATGCGTTTCGTCTCCTCGTGCATCGGAACGATCGCGTCGTACTCCGGCGCCAGGTGCGTCTCGAGCCGGTCGATGAACGCCGTGTCGACCAGCGGCGCGTCGCCCGCGACCGCGAACACCCATTCCGCCTTCATCTCGCTCAGCGTGGAAATCAAACCGGAGAGCGGCCCGCGCAGCGGCCAGCGGTCGACGACCTGCGGCGCCCCGACCTGCGCGGCGATCGCGTCCGGCAGCGGTCCCTTGGTGGACAGCCACGTCTCGCGCCCCGGAGAGACGTTGCGGTAGACGCGCACCAGCATCGGCACGTCGCCGACCGCGAGCGCGAGCTTTCCGGGCAGCCGCGTCGCTTCGCCGCCGGCCAGAATGCACACCGCGCTGTGGCGCTGGGTCGGTTTCACGGCGCTCCGCCCCAGGCTCGGGTGCGCAGCACCCCGGCGCGAAGCGCCGACGAACTTCGTTCGTGGGTTCCGACTCGTCGGAACCCTGGCCCCCCACGCTGCGCGCGGGGCCCCCACGATAGACCTCGCAACAACGTGACGGCGGTTTCTCGATTCCTCTGTGCTCGGTCCATCACCGTTGTCTCGTGAGATAGTCTTTGGCGAAGTAGGTGATGATGACGTCGGCGCCGGCGCGCGCCATCGCGGTGAGCGTCTCGTCGACCGCGCGCGCTTCGTCGATCCAGCCGCGCTCCGCGGCCGCTTTGAGCATCGCGTACTCGCCGCTGACGTGGTACACCGCGACCGGGAGGTCGGTGATCTCGCGCACCGCGCGCACGACGTCGAGATACGCCATCGCCGGCTTGACCATCACCACGTCGGCGCCTTCCTCGACGTCGAGCCGCACTTCTTTGAGCGCCTCACGCACGTTGGCCGGATCCATCTGGTAGGTGCGCCGGTCGCCGAACGACGGCGTCGACTCGGCGGCTTCGCGGAACGGGCCGTAGAACGCCGACGCGTACTTCGCCGCGTACGACATGATCGCGGTCTTGGTGAACCCTTGGCCGTCGAGCGCGCGGCGAATCGCGGCGACCCGGCCGTCCATCATGTCGGAGGGCGCGACGACGTCGACGCCGGCGCGCGCGTAGCTCAGCGCGGTCTTCGCGAGCACCTCGAGCGTGAGATCGTTGTCGACGTCGCCGGCGGGATCCAGAATTCCGCAGTGGCCGTGGTCGGTGTACTCGCAGTTGCACAAGTCCGCGATCACCAGCAGGTGCGGGAGCGCGTCCTTGATCGCGCCCGCCGCGCGCTGCACGACGCCGCTCGGGTCGTAGTTGATCGTCGCGTACGGATCTTTGCGCGCGGTCTCAGGGATGCCGAACAGCAGGACCGCGCGCACGCCGGCAGCGTCGAGCTCGCGGCACTCGCGCACGAGCGTGTCGACCGACCAGCGCGAGACGCCGGGCATCGAGCCGATCGGCTGCACGACCCCTTCGCCTTCCACCACGAACAGCGGCTGCACGAGCCCGTCGCGGTTGACGCGCGTCTCGCGCACCAGCGCGCGCATCCCGGCGCTGCCGCGCAGCCGGCGCGGCCGCGCGATCAGCTCGGCACCTTGAACCCGTCGAAGCGTCTCCTCCGCCTGCCGAAGGGTCATGATCCGTTCTCCAAGACGAAACGCGTCACGCTCTGCACGAATGCTCCAACTTCGGCGGCGGGTGCGACGACGTCGGGCGGCCAGCCGTGCGCCCCCGCCGTCTCCGACGAGGACGGGCCCATCGCCGCGACGAGGGGCCGGTGACCGCGCGCCCGCAGCCCGCCCAGGTATTCGGCGACCGCGCCGACCGATCCCGACGACGGGAACAGGATCACGGCCGGGACTCGTCCGGCGAGCGCCGCCGCTGCCGTCGCGCTGTCCGGCGCCTCGACGACCTCCGCGCCCGCGTCGCGCAGCGCCGGGGCGATCCGGCTCGGCCGGTCCTGCGTCCGCGGCAGCAGGAAGACCCGGCCGCTCAGCGGCCCGCCGCCGAGCAGCGCGGCCGCGCCCGCGGCGAGCAGCTCGTGCGCGAGCTCGACCCCGACCGCTTCGGCCGACCCCAGGTCGCCCTCGGCGACGGCCGCCTCGCGCGAGGAGCGCAGCACCTGGCCTCCGTCCGGCGCGGCGACGGCGCCGACGACCCGGAGGCGACCGCCGGCCCACCTGGCATGGCACCCGATCGGGGCCTGACATCCGCCGCGCAGCGTGCGCAGGAACGCGCGCTCCGCGCGCACCGCGAGCGAGGTGGGCGGGTCGGTGAGGACCGCGTCGAGCCGGGCCGCAAGGGGGTCGCCGGCCCGCGTCTCGACCGCGAGCGCGCCCTGCCCGACCGCCGGGGTGAGCTCGTGCGGCTCGAACGGCACGGTGTGCGCCGCCCGCAGGCCGAGCCGGTTCAGCCCGGCGCAAGCCAGCACCAGCGCCTCGTACTGCCCTTCGCGCAGCTTGCGCAGCCGGGTGTCGACGTTGCCCCGGACATCGTCGTAGACGAGGTCGCCCCGCAGCGCGCGCAGCTGCGCCCGCCGCCGCGGCGAGGACGTTCCGACCCGCGCTCCGGCCGGCAGCCGGTCGAACGAGGCGAAGCGCTCCGAGCAAAAAGCATCGCGCGCGTCCTCGCGCGCGGTTATCGCCGCGAGCTCCATGTCCGGCGCGAGCGCGCTCGGCAGATCTTTGGCCGAGTGAACCGCGTAGTCCGCGCGGCGCTCGCGGAGTGCGAGCTCGAGCTCCTTGACGAAGACGTTGTCGGTCCCGATCGCGGCGATCGAGCGGTCCTGCACCGCGTCGCCGCGCGTCGTGACTTCCAAGATGGTGGAGGGGAGCCCGTCCCGTGCGAGGGCCGCCATCACGGTGCGGCTCTGCGTCATCGCGAGCCGGCTGGCGCGCGTCGCGCAGACCAGCGACCCCGTCTCGCACGGCACGGTGCCGGCGAGCGTCTCCGCGGCGCGCTCGACCTCGTGCTCGACGGCGCCCGGCTGCATCGCCGCGAGCTCGTCGACGTCGCGCTCGGCGAAGTGCCGCATCACCTCGGCGCGGCGTTCGGCCGGCACGACGGTCCTGAGCCGCTCGCGCAGCGCGCCGAGCGTCGCCGCGGCACGCGCGTAGCGGGCGTCGAACTGCAGCGCCAGCTCGTCGCGGACGCGCTTGGTGAACGAGGGCGAGAGCCCGCCCGAGTCGACGCTGACCGTCAGCGGGCCGGCGCGGTGGACCGCGGGCGTGGCGAAGTCGCCCCGGCCGGCGTCGGAAGCGTCGTTCACCAGGACCCCGGCGGCGCGCGCCTCTTCGACGACCGCCGCGTTCACCGCGTCGTCGCCGGTCGCCGCGAAGGCGAGAAACGCGCCGGCCAAATCGCCCGCGGCATACGGACGCGGCAGCCATTCGATCGTCCCCGCCGCGGCGAGCTCGGCGAGCGGCGGGCCGAGCGCCGGGCTCACCACGACGACCGCGGCCTCGGCGTCGAGCAGGCCGCGAACCTTGCGCTCGGCGACGGCGCCGCCGCCGACGACGAGTGCGCGCCGGCCGCGCACCGAGAGGGCGACGGGATACACAACTCCTATTCTTCCAGCAGATGCGATCCGTCCCCGCGCGCGCGGCGCTCCTGGGCGCGCTCTTTGCCGCGCTCGTCACCCTGCCGGGGCTCGGCATCGGCACGCTCTGGGACAACAGCGAGACCGCCTACGGTGAGGTCGCTCGCGAAGTCGTGCTGACGCACGACTGGATCGTGATGCACCTCAACGGCCAGCCGTGGTTCGTGCAGCCGCCGCTCTACTTCTGGATCGCCGCGCTGTTCGCGAAGATGTTCGGCATCAGCACGTTCGCGCTGCGCTTGCCCTCGGCGCTCGCGACGATCGCGATGGGCGGAACGGTCGGCTACGCGACGGCGCGGATCGCCGGCGAGCGCGCCGGAATGGTCGCCGCGATCGTGCTCTCGACGAGCTTGATGCAGGCGATCGTCGGCCGGCTCGCGATCATGGACGCGCTGCTCGACTTCGCGATCGCGGCGGCCGTGCTGTGGTGGTACCGCGCGTTCGAGCCGTCCGGCAGCCCGCGCCGGCGCGACACCGCGTTCGTCTGCGGCGCGCTCGCGCTGGCGGTCGGAACGCTGGCGAAAGGCCCCGTCGCGCCGGTGATCACCGCGCTCGTCGTCGGCGCGTGGGCGCTGTGGGAACGGCGCGCGGGACGGCTCGCCGCGCCGCGCCGCCGTGCGCTCGTCCTCGCGCTGCTCGCGTATCTCGCGGTGACGCTGCCGTGGTTCGTCGCGCTCGCAGTTCGCGTCGGCCCCGGCGCGATCGTCGAGCTGATCGGGCACTACACCTTCGGCCGCTACACCGGCGTGATCGAGAACCAGACCGGACCGCTGTGGTACTACGTGCCGGTCGTGATCCTCGGCTTTTTCCCGTGGATCGCGTTCGTTCCGGTCGCCGCGGTGGCGGCCTGGCGCGAAGCGCGCGGTCCGGACGGCGGTTTCGCGCGGCTCGCGATCGTGTGGACCGCCGTGCCGTTCCTGTTCTTCACCTTCGCCAGCACGAAGCTGCCGAACTACGTCGCGATGGTGCTGCCCGCGCTCGCGATCCTCGTCGCGCTGTGGTTCGAGCGCGTGCGCGCCGGCGCCGATCGCCGCGCGGCGATCATCTCGGCGCTCACGATCCCGGTGTTCGTCGGCGCGGTCGCGTTCGCGATCGACCGCTTCTCGCGCTCCAACCGGCTCGACGTCGACGTCGCGGCGGTGAACCATCAGCTGGTCTTCCTCGGCGTCGCGATGCTGCTCGGCTCGCTGCTGACCGTCGTCGCGATCGCGCGCCGCGCAACCGCGTCGTGGTCGCCGTACGTCCTGGCGCTGACGAGCGGCGCGCTGGTGCTGTTCATCGCGCTCGTCGCCGAGCCGGTCGCCGAGCCGCTCAAGCCGATCCCGCCGATCGCGCGCGCGATCGACGCGACGCGCAAGCCGGGCGACACGATCGCGATCGGCGGCGTGAGCGGCGGCAACGGCTTGATCTTCTACACCGCCCCGCCGGTGCACGACTTCAAGAACAACGCGGGCTTCGTCGAAACCGTCTGTGACAACCCCGAAGCGTGGGTGGTGACGCGCCCGCAGGACGCGCAGCGTCTGGCCGAGCTCGCGCGCGCGCTCCACCACACCGCGGAAGTCGTGATGCGAACGCCCTCGCCCCAGCACCCCCGCGCCGCGCTCATCCACGTCACCGGCCCGCTCTGCCCCCGCAACTGAGGACCCGTGAGGTGCCCGTCGAACCTCAGACAGCGCTCTGTTGCGAGCCTTCAACGACGGCGTCGGACTGAGGAAAAAAGACCCGGAAGGGCGAAGCCGTGATTGTTGGATAACGCGGACCTCCGTCGGATTCGAAGACTAAAAACGTGGACCGGACGCCCGTTGAGCGCGAGCGATCGCGACGCGGTGGAAGCTGCGGAACGCGATTGGTGGTTTTCGACGTCTGCAAGCGAGCGCGTGGCGATGGTCGACGTTGTCTCGGCCGATGCGTTCGGTACGATTGGTATTGACACGCGTGAACTCAGACTTCAGCGATCTGTTGCGCGAATTCGTCGCGGGCGGAGTTAGGTTTCTTCTCGTCGGCGCGCACGCGCTGGCCGTTCACGCGGAGCCGCGCGCTACCGGTGACCTTGACGTTTGGGTTGCTCATGACGTCGAAAACGCTCGGCGTGTCCATGCTGCTCTGGCCAAGTTCGGCGCACCGCTCGATAAGGTCAGCATTGATGATTTTACGAGTGACGACTTGATCTTTCAAATGGGGGTCGTTCCGCGGCGCATCGACGTGATAACCGCGATCGACGGAGTCGCGTTCGAGGATGCGTGGAGGGAGCGGACCGACGTAGAGATCGACGGCATGAGCATTCCCGTCATCGGTCGTGCGGCGTTTCTTGCGAACAAGCGCGCCAGTGGGCGCCCGAAGGATCTCGGCGACGTTCAGCTTGTGCTGCGGCACCATCCTGAGGACCGGTAGCGACCCCCCATATCTCACAAATTGAGGAGTGGCCCGGTGTCTGTCGAAGCGTCACGACCTCTCTCCTTGCGAGGTGATTGTCATGCAGCAGATTCCACTCGTTGCCGTCTTTGCGAGCGCGGCCATGGTCATCGCTTCAGGGATGAGCGTTTCGGCTCAGACCACCATGGCGCCGACGCCCGCGTCGCCGGTGGGGCCAACCGCGGCGCCGATGAAGACCATGGCGCCGATGGGCACGCCGCCGATGTCGACGTCCTTGCCGGCAACGAAGCCCGGCCCCGCGATGCCGCCGACGGTGGGTCTCGCGCTCGACGCGCGGGCTCTGCGGGTGCGGCGCACCGCGACCGGATACACGCTCACCGGCCAAGCGCTGGTGCGGGACGCGTGCACCGCGGCGCGCTTCGACCGGGTTCTCGGCACCATCTTTCCGCCGCAGTTCAACCTCGACCAGTTCCGGCGCCCCGGCACGCTGGGGCTGCTGTGCATTCAGCGCCTGACGTGGGTGACCGCGGCGCCGAAGAGTGTCGTGAGCGCCGCGCCGCCGCACTGGGTCACCGTGCGGACGCAGAAGGGTTTCCTGCGCGTCCCGGTCCGATAGCTGGCGACATGAACTTCATCGAGCAGGTCGACAAGGTCGCTCTCGAAAGCCGGACCCCGATCGCGGAGTCGGACGGGTTCGCGATCTACGCCGTCGGCGCGGACACGTATCTGCTGGTGCAGCGGCATCAGGCGATGCCGTGGACCGCCGTGCAGCTCTCCGGCGACGGGGTCTTTCGCGTCGGCTCGCTGTTGGTCAACGCGATGCGCCACCTCTACCGCGACGTCGCGTCGAACCTCTCTCCGATGGCGCTGGAAGCGAAGCGCCGCGATTAAGGCTCGCGGCGCCCGCTGCTACTTTCCTCCGAGGACTTTCGCGACGTCGGCTTCGGTCACCGGCGCGGCTTTGTTGCCCCACGAGCTGCGGATGTAGCTGACCACCTCGGCGATCTGCTTGTTGCTGAGCGTGCTCTTCCACGGCGGCATCGTGCCGTTCCACTCCTGCCCCTTCACCACGATCTTCCCGTTCAAGCCGTTGGCGACGATCGTGATGACCTTCTTCGGATCGCCCGTCACGGCGTCGTTGCCGGCGAGCGGCGGCGCGACGCTCGGCGTCCCTTGGCCGTTCGCGGCGTGGCAGCCGGAGCAGTTGGTCGTGAACACCGTCGCGCCGCCGGTGTTGTTTCCGGGACCACCGGCGGCCGCGCCGCCGTTGGGGTTGTTGCCGGGCTGCCCGATTTGCGGGGCGCCGCCGCCGGTCGTCGCCACGTTGCCGGCGGTGCCCCCGACGAGACCGCGCGCCACCTGTCCTTCGACGACGTTGTACTGCCCGAAGAAGCTCAGCGCGATCGCGCCGGCGAGCGTCAGCGCGGTGATGCCGAGAATCCAGGGGCGCCGTGAAGGACGCCGCGACGGGTTGCGGTCGATGAACGGCAGCAGGATCAGCAGCAGGACCAGCACGCCGGGCATGATGATCGTCGCGAACAGCGTCGCGATCTGCACGATCTGCGCGGGGAACTTTCCGACCACGTCGAGCAGCGCGTAGAGCGCGAGGAAATACCAGGCCGGATACGGGACGAACTGCGTGTTGTTGGGATCCGCCTTGGCGTCGAACGGCGCCGGCGCGACAAACGACAGCGCGACGATGATCACGAACATCGCGAACGAGAGCACGGTGTCCATGAACATCTGCTCCGGCCAGAACCGGCCGGGCTTGAGCTTCGGCGCTTCGTCGATCGGCGGACCGGCGGGCCCGTTCCAGCGGAAGATCGCCAAGTGCAGGCCGACCAAACCGACGAGCAGCGCCGGCACGAGCCAGACGTGGATGCCGAAGAACCGGTTGATCGTCAGGGTTCCGATCCCCGAACCGTCTTGCAGAAACGAGAGAATCGCCGGGCCGAGGAGCGGCGCCGAGCCCGCGATCTGAATCGCGACCTTCGAGGCGAGCAGCGCGTTCAAGTCCCACGGCAGCAGATAGCCGGTGAGGCCGAGGACCAGCGTGAAAATGAACAGGATCACGCCGACGATCCACTGCAGCTCGCGCGGCTTCTTGTAGGCGCCCCACAGCAAGCCTTGCAGCAAATGCATCGTCATGAACGCGATCATCGCGGAAGCGCCCCAGTAGTGGAGCGAGAGGACGAAGCCGCCGGCCGGAACGTGCTTGATGAGATAGTCGGTCGACTCCCACGCGGTCGCGGTCGAGGGCGCGTAGAAGAAGCACAGGAAGATGCCGGTCGCGATCTGCAGGATCAGCGCGAACAGCGTCGCGCTGCCGAACGCGTACCAGTAGGATGCGCCGCCGGGGACGTCCTCGGTGAGGAAGTCCTTCGTCATCGTGACCAGCCCGGTGCGCTGGTCCAACCACGTCAGCATGTGCTCCGCCCCGTTCCCTCTACGCGACCTTCAGGATGATGTGGTCGGGCGTATTCTGCTTGTACTCGATCCACTCGACCGCGACTTTGCCTTGGAAGTCGCGCAGCGGGAGCGGATCGAGCCCGCGCAGCGCGGGCCCCGCGACGTGCTCGCCGAGGTTCGTGTACTGCGAGCCGTGGCACGGGCACGAGAAGCGGTTCAGCGAGTCGTTCCACGCGTACCTGCAGCCCAAATGGGGGCAGATCGGACTGAACACGACGAACCCGATGTTCACCACCGGATACGGCACCTTTTCGATCCCGTCGAAGAGCTGCGGGCGCTTCTTGCGCATCGTCGCCTCGTCGGTCTTGATCGCCCAAAAGAACTGCTCGGTGTCGACCGCGCCGAAGTAGCCGTTCGACTCGTGCAGCATGAAGGTGACCTTCAGCGGCTTGTCGGTCGCTTTCTTCAGCTGCGACACCTCGTCGGGGGTCAGCGGCGACCAGGGGTCCGCGTTCGCGTCCCCCGGAGGGACCAGCGAGGTGATCAGCGGGATCGCCAGCCCGAGGCCGATGACCCCGCCGAGCGCGAGCACCGCGTTGGCCATGAAGGTCCTTCGGGTCTGTTCCTCCGGCGTGCCGGGGTCGCTGTAGGCCTCTGCGTGAGCCACGTTCTCTCCCTCGAAAATCGACGGCTGTCGGCCGCCTTCTCACGCATGATAGCCCGGTCGGCGGACAAACTCGCGTACCTTCGTAGGAGCCGCGAGCGGCTCCCTGCGGGTCTGGTTACCCGGAACGGGAACACTTGGCCCGTGAACGACCAGGAGCTCCACCAGCAGATCGAACGCCTCGTCGGCGAGGAGCACGCGCTCCTCGAAAAAGGCGGGGCCGTCTCGGCCGCCGAGCGCACCCGCCTCGGCGAGATCAACGTCCAGCTCGACCGGCTATGGGATCTGCTGCGCCAGCGGCGCGCCCGCGAGGAGTTCGGCCAGGACCCCAGCGTCGCGCACGAGCGCAGCGCCGAGACGGTCGAAAAGTACCTGCAGTAGTCAGAAGCGGCGCGGCGGGCGCGGCCCCGAACCGCCGGGCGGCCCGTTGAACCGGCGCGGCCGCTTCGGCGGCCGCTCCGCGGCCAGCTCGACGGTGATCTGCTTTTCCTGGAACACCGTGTTGTTCAGCGCCTCGACGGCCGCGCGCGCCGCGTGCGGGCTCGGCACGAAGACGTAAGCGATTCCCTTGCGCCGCCGGGTGCGCCGGTCGCGCGGCAGCGCGATCCGCTCGGGGTCGCCGCCGTACGGCCTGAACAGCTCCGCGATGTCCGGAGTCGCGACGCCGCGCGCGATACCGCGGACGAGCAAACGAATTTCGCCGTGACCGGCCTGTCGTTCCACCCGGCCCGCGTTTCCCGAGCAGCCCGCCCTCGTCCTCGCCGCTTTGCCGAAACCGTTCACTTCTGCGCGGCGCGCACGAATTTGAGCGCGGTGAGACGCGCCGAGACGGACGCGACTTTGAGGTCGATCAAACCGCGCTCGCGGAGGAGCGCGAGCACCGCCGTCTCGCCGAGCGGCGCACCCTTGCCTTTTGTGTAGACGACCCACAGCGGAACGCCGCGCTCGAGCAGCGCGCGATGGCGGCTCGCGAGATGCACGAGCTCGCTGGCATCGTCGACGCGGGCAACGATCATACGCGCATCGCGTTTCGACACTGGTGTTGCCTCGGCGAGCGCGGAGGCGAGCGCATCATCGTCGGCCGCACCCGCGAACAGCACGGGCATTCCGGGCGCGATCCCGAGCTTCGCCGCGAGCGCCGGCGGCGGCTTCGCGAGCGCGGTCGCCCAGCGCCCCGCGGCGTTGCCGAGCACGAGCGCGACCTCGTCGCTGCCGGCGCGAAAGCGCACCGTGTCGCCGTCGTACCGCACGTCGCGCAGCGACGCGAGCGGAGCGCGCGCGCGAAACGCGCCGCGCGCGGTGAGCTCCGCCGAGTCGAGATGGATCGTCACCGTGCCGCGCTGCGCGCCCCACGAAGCAGCGCAGCGCGCCTCGCGTCCCACGCGCTAGCGGTCGACGCCGTCGCGGCGCAGCGACCACGGCACCATCCGCTCGAAGCGCTCACCGGTCATCTCGTACCCGCAGCTCTTACAGCGTGCCATCAGCGGTCTCCTCACCCCCGCACACCAGCGCGAAGCCGTCGGACGAGCGCGTCGCGCTCGTCATAGCACGAATAAGCTCAGGCGTCAAGAAACGTAGAACGTGTTGGTCGCGTCGTTGAACCTGAGCTCCGCACTGGGATGCCGTCCGTCCAGCGCGACCGTCAAGGCGTTGTCCGGCACTGCGAGCACATAGGTGCCGCTCGGCGTGGTCGAGCCGAGAAAGACCGAAATCGACTCGGATCCCGTAAAGCCGGCGTCCTCGTTGTAAAGCACGGGGAGCGCGTTCTGCGCGGCGAGGACGGAGACGCTGTTCACCGAGGCGTACTGCGCGAGACCGAACGAGTACGTAGGAGCGCCCGGCGCGCACGAGCCCACCATGTTGTGGAGGCGGTACTCGATCCCGCAACCCGGCGTGCCCGTGAAGTAGCCGTCGCGGAAGACGTAGACCCAGCCGGGAAGAGCGTCGGTCGCCGTGACCGAGTTCAACACGATCGTCTCACCGGGCTGGGCCGAGATCGTCGTCGCGAAGAGTCTGTATCGCGGGCACCACGCGAGGGTGTTGTGCTGCATCGGCTGCAGCACGATCCACGCGACGGGAATCGGTGCCGCCAGCAGGCCGGGCACCGCCCCGCGTACGTTCTTCACCAGCGTGACCGCCTGACCCGCGGCGTAGATCGCTTCCAATCCCGCCGGCGTGATCTCGATGTCGAGCGTGTACCGCATTCGGTGAAGCGCGTTCGGCCCGTTCGCCGGCGCGGCGAACGAGCCGACTCGCTCCGTACTCGACCGCTACCTTGCGGGCGCGCTCAAGCGTTTGGCGAAGTCGTATGCGTCGAGCAACTTCGCGGTGCTCTGCTGGAAGAACGAGTTCGTCGCGTCGTTGAAGCCGATTGCCGCCGACGGCGTCTGGCTGGACAGCGTGACGACGAGGGCGTTTCCCGCAACCTGGCTGATCACGACACCGTTGTTCGAGTACGACGAGAGGAAGAGCGAGATCGTCTCAAGCGGGGTGAACGAGACCGATTCGTTGTACAGGACCGGGATCGCGTTGAGCGGCGCGGTCGTCGCGACGTTGTTGATGAACGTCTGCTGCGCGAGGCCGAAGCTGAATGGGTGTTGGCTCATCGCATTGCCGGCGTTGAACGTCGTCGCGCCGCCTCCGGTCGTGCCGGTGAAGATCCCGCCTGCGAGCGTGTAGAGCCAGCCCTGCTGCACCGAGCCGCTCGTCGTCGACGACATCTGGATCGTGGCGCCGGACTGCAGCTGGGTGGTAGTGGCGTAGATCGAGTAGTTTTCCTCCCACGTGACGACGTTCGTCTCCAACGGCTGGAACGCGATCCAAGCGACGGGAAGATTTCCGCTCTGGAGCGGGCTGGAATTGACGCTTTTCACGATGGTGATCGTCTGCCCCGAGTTGTAGATGTTCTGGACGCCCTGCGGGTCGATGTCGATCGTGAGCTGATACTGCATGATAAAATTCTCCGACGTGCGAATTCGTAGGTGAGTGCGCGAGCGCCATCCCCTAGCGGTTCTCCGCCGACGTTTCCGCTCGTCGACACCCGCGAAGACGCGTCACACCCCTACCGTGATTCTACAGCCACCGATCTTGCTCGGGAAGCCGATCGGGCCCGATCAATCTGTGCGAGGTATCCGCTGCACCGCGCTGTCACTCACGAACTGCGCTATGAGGAGCAGCTCACCGACAAGCCCGCGTATTTCGCGGGCGCGGCGCGCGTCCAGGCTTCGTGCTGCGGGTGCTCGTCGTACGGTGCGCGCAGCACGCCGAGGACGGCCGCGGTGACCGAGTCGTCGCCGGCTTCGGCGGCCTCGATCGCTTCCTGCGCGACCCAGTTGCGCAGCACGTACTTCGGGTTGGCGGCGCGCATCGCGGCCCGGCGCTCGACATCGTTGCGCGGATCCTCCTCAGCCCGGCGCGCATAGCGCGCGAGCCAGTCTTTCGACGTCTCGTCCGCGCCGAGCAGCTCCAACGCGTGCGCATCGGAATGGGAGAGCGCGCGCCAGAAGTTCGTCCAGTCGACGCGCCGCGTTTCGAGCAGGCGGAAGAGCTCGAGCGCGAGCTCGGTGTCGCCGTCGTGCGCGCCGAGCACGCCGAGCTTCGCGCCCAGCAGCTGCAGCAACGCCGCACGGTAGACGTGCTCGTAGCGCGCGAGCGCAGTGTCGAGCTCGTCCTTGCCGATCAGCGAGCTGAGCGCTTCGGCGAGCGCGCAGCAGTTCCACAGCCCGATCGTCGGCTGGCGGTCGAACGCGTAGCGGCCCATCTCGTCGCTGTGGTTGCACACGAAGCGCGGCTGGTACGCCTCGACGAAGCCGTACGGGCCGTAGTCGAGCGTCAAGCCGAGGATCGAGAAGTTGTCGGTGTTCATCACGCCGTGCGCGAACCCGACCGCTTGCCACTGCGCCATCAGCGCCGCCGTGCGCTCGACGACGGCCGCGAAGAAGCGCGCGTAGCGGTCCTCGCCGCTCCCGCACTCCGGATAGAAGCGGCCGATGACGTAGTCGGCCAGCGTCTTCACTTCGTCGAGCTGCGTGCGGTAGTGAAAGATCTCGAACGAGCCGAAGCGCACGAAGCTCGGCGCCATCCGAATCACCGTCGCGGCGCGCTCGACGTGCTCGCGCACCACGGGCTCGTCGCCGGCGGCCATCGCGAGCGCGCGCGTCGTCGGCACGCCGAGATGATGCAGCGCCTCGCTGGCGAGAAACTCGCGCACCGTCGAGCGAATCACCGCACGCCCGTCGGCGAAGCGCGAGAACTTGGTGAGTCCGCCGCCTTTGAGCTGCAGCTCCCAGCGTTCACCGGCGTCGGTGCGCACCTCGCCCAGCAGGATCGCGCGCCCGTCGCCGAGCTGGCCGGCCCACACGCCGAACTGATGGCCGCCGTACATGCCGGCGACCGGTTCCATCCCGGCGAGCAGCCCGTTGCCGCTCACGAGCTCGGCGAACTCGGGACGCTCTTCTTCGCCGGGGCGCAGATCGATCAGCGCGGCAGCCTCGGGACTGAAGCCGGCGAGGCGCGCGTTCGGGATGCCGAGCGGCGTGCGGCGTTCCGAGAACGCATCGCCCAGCGCGGCGAACGAGTTGTCGAAGCGCAAGTCTTCCAGCGTCTTGCCGCGCGGCGGGGCGATGGCCATCGTTCTCCTCAAACCCTCATCGGCGGCCCGTTCGTTGCGTGGTGAGATTCTCAGGAAAAGCGGACAAACTGACCGTCATGCGTGGATTCCTGGGCGGCGTCGTGGCCGCGGTCGTCGTGCTGGCGCTCGTCGTCTTCGCGGCGGTGAAGACGGGCGCGGTCCCCGCGCGAGCCGACGGTCCCTTGATGCCCGGCGAGCGCTGGGCCGCGAACACCTCGTTGCACGCGACGCTCGCGCGCGAAGCGCCGAAGCCGCCGTATCCCTACACCCAAAGCGACGCGGACATCGCGCAAGGCGCGAAGCTGTACGTGCAAAACTGCGCAGTCTGCCACGGCACCGCGAACACGACGCCGGACGCGATCGCGCGCGGGCTCGGCGTGCGCGCGCCGCAGTTCAACAAGAACGACGTCATGGACGATCCCGAAGGCCAGACGTACTGGAAGATCGAGCACGGCATCCGCTTCACCGGGATGCCGTCGTTCGCCAAGTCGCTCGACGAGAAGTCGATCTGGCAGATTACCTACTTCATGAAGCGCGTCCCCGACCACCTCACCGGCGAAGCGAAGGCGATCTGGGAGAACCCCTCGCAAGTCCCGCCGCCGACACCGATGCCCGCGCTCCCCATGAGGCCGGGCCAAGGCAGCGCCGGCCCCCGGTAGAGCGCTACATCTTGTACGAGTGGAGGCCGCTGATGAAGATGTTCACGCCGAGGTAGCAGAAGACGATCGAGAGGAAACCGATGACGTTGATCCACGTCGTGACGTTCCCCCGGTAGTCCGGGCGCGTGTGCAAGTGGATGTAGACGGCGTACACGATCCACGAGATGAGCGCCGCCGTCTCTTTCGGATCCCACTGCCAGTAGGCGCCCCAGGCCTCTTTCGCCCACATCGCGCCGGTGATGATCCCGAGCGCGAGAAGCGGCCAGCCGACCGCGACGATGCGGTACTGCATCACGTCCAGCTTGGCGAGCGACGGAAGGCCGGCGAGCCATTGCGCGCTTGCGTCGCCGGACCCGGCGGCGGCGGTGATCGCCGGCGTATCGTCGCGCGTGAACGGGGGCGGCGAGGTCGCCGTGAACGCGCTCGCCGCGCCCGGTGTCCCAGCCGGCGCCGCTGCAGCCGCTGCAACTCGCCGCCGCGCGTAGCGGTTCTCAGCGGCCGCCTTCAGCAAATAGATCAGCGCGACGCAAAACGCGACCATGAACGACGCGTACGCGCTGATCACGATCGGGACGTGGATCTTGATCCAGTACGACTGCAGCGCGGGGACTGCCGGCATGTAGCCTTCGTTCCAGGTGGTGCCGTAGGTGAACGCCATCGCCGCAAACGTCATCACGAATCCGCCCACGAACGCGAGATCGTAGCGGATCGTAAAGAGCAAGAAGATCGCCGCCGAAACTGCGCTGAAGAGTGAGAGCGAGCCGTAGAGGTTCGTGAGCGGCCAGACGCCGGTCATCCACCAGCGTGCGCCGAGCTCTGCGAACTGGGCGACGCAGCCGAGCACGGCGAGCGGTATCCCGACGGTGCGCAGCAGTGGCCGCCGCATCAAAAAGTATGCGAAGAGCGCCAGTGCGGCGACGACGTACGCGCTGATTCCGATCTGCAGGAGCAGCTGGTCGAGGTGTTCTCTGGTCGGATCCATGGCTTCTCCTGTTATACGCTTTCGAGCAGCGGCGCGCGAGCCGGGTTCGCCGCATCGGGGCCGGATTGCATGCGCCGTAACGCGTCGACGATCTCGTCGAACCGTTCCTCGAACACCTCGTAGCCCTTGACGGTCGTCGCGGCGATCCCGACCTCACTCGTGCCGGGCTCGCTCTCGCGCACGAGCACGAACAGCCGCGCGGGCAGGAAGTAGACCGCCGCGCACGCGCCGAGCAGCAGGATCAACGCGCCGAGGCCCACGACCGGGATGCCGGGATCGTAGCGGTACTGGAAGCCGGAGTAGAGGATGTAGCGCTGCGCGGTGAGCGCGTACCCGGCGCCCAGATCGACCGGCTGGCCCAGCGCGAGCAGCGCGCTGCCCGCGGGCCGGTCGCCGTCGAAGGCCTGCACGACGACGCCGGGATCGTTCGGGCGCGGATCGGCCGCGGGCTGTCCCGTCGCGCGGTCGATCGTGCCCACGAACCGCGTGTACTCGATCGCGCGCGACGTGCCGGGAATGACGAAGCCTTCGCCTTCCTTGAGCGGATGGTCCGAGACCGGAACGGGCCGGCCGTCCCGCGTCAGCCGGAAGTCGATCGCGAACCCGTACGTCGCCTGGTAGATGAGCGTTCCGTCGACGTCGTACGGCTGGTTCACGCGAATGACCGCGTCGCGCGGCAGGCCGTCTTTCCCGGTGACGGTCGCGTTCGAGACGTAGTCGATCGGCTGGTAGACGGTGCCGGCTTTCGTTTGAATCGGGTCGATGCGGTAGGCGAAGCGGTGGAGCGCGATCGTCGCGCCGTTCTCCGGGATCGTCGCCGTCTGGCCGCTGAGCACCGCGAACTGGCCGCTGTAGCCTTTCGCCCAGTAGATCGTCGTCCCGATCGCGATGATCAAAAAGCCGAGGTGCGCGACCAGCACGCCGCGCCGCGCCCAGTTGTTCTTGTCGGCGAAGGTCCACTCGGCGCCGCCGAACTCGCGCTTGCGCACCTGCCAGCCGCGCGCGGCGAAGAACGCCGCCAGCCGCTCGCGCACGCTTTCGGCGTCGCCGGCGATGCGGACGCGCGCGTGGAGCGGGATCGCGTCGATCTTCACCGGGTTCAAGCGCGGGATGCGGCGCGGGATCACCTTGGTGAACGTCGCGGCCGCCATCGAGCACAGGATCAAGCCGATCGCGATGAGGTAGGCGGGGCTGTGGTAGATGTTGCCGAGGTCGAGCCGGACGATCAGCCGCGCGAGCGGCGGCGCGTACTCGGCGGCGTAGAACGACGGGTCTTTCCCCTGCTCGACGATCACGCCGATCAGGGTGAGAAACGCCCACGCCGCCAGCAGCGAGACGCCGAACGGCACGTGCGCGAAGAGCCGGACGAGATCGTCCCAGCTCTCGCGCAGCGGGCCGAGCGCGCGCGATGCTACGCTGTGGCTTCTTCGCGCTTCCACCGCTTCTCCATGAAGACGATCAGCCAGATCGAGAGCTCGAAGAGGACGTACATCGGCGCCGCGATCAGCGTCATCGTCACCGGGCTCCCGTCGGGCGCAAGGATCGCGCCGGCCACGAGCATCCCGAAGCCGATGTACTTGCGGTACTTGCGCAGCAGCCTGCTGTTGATCAGCCCAATTCGCGCGCCGAGCAGCATGACGACCGGCGTCTGGAAGACGAGCGCGAAGGCCAGCAGCAGCAGCAGCACGAGATTCAGCGTCGACTCGATACCATAGGTCGGCACCGCGACGCTCGAGGTGATCTTGTCCAGCGCGCCGACGACGCGCGGCAGCACCAGAAAGTGCGCGAACGCGATCCCCGCCAGCGACAGAACGAACGACGGCGCGACGTACGAGTACACCGCCTTGCGCGTCTTCGGATGGATCGCCGGCACGACGAACATCCAGGCCTGGTACAAGATCACCGGCAGGCCGAGCACGATCGCGCCGTATAGCGCGAACTTGAAGATCGCCCACACCGCGTCGGCCGGGCCGAACGCGTGGAGCTGGACGCTGCCGAAGTACAGGTGCGTCACGCGGGGGATCGCCCACTGCGCGGGCCACAGCAGCACCACCGTCAGCGCCAGCACGGTGACGACGCAGACGAAGAGGCGGTTCCGGAGCTCCCGCAGGTGCTCCGTGAACGGCATCTCCTTCTGGTCCCACTCCGATTCGCGCTCGCGGCTCTCTGCGTCGAGCGGCGTCCGCTCCGCGAGCATCGCCTGCCTAGTCCGCGCGCGCTACGGGCGCGGCGGAGCGATCGTGGTGGGGCCGGGGGCGCCGGTCTGCGGGTCGGGGACGATCGGTCCGGGTCCGCCGGCGCCGCTGACGGTCGTGGTCGCTTCCGCGGCGCGGTCCTCGGCCTCGGCGCGCTTGCGCGCTTCCTCGCGGGCGCGTTCGGCGGCGACGTCGGCGTCGGCTTGTCCGACCATGAACTCTTTCTTGGCCTGACCGGCGCTACGAGCGAGCTTCGGCAGCTTGTCGGCGCCGAAGATGAGGATCGCGACACCGACCACCGCGGCGATTTCAATTGGTGAGAACATAGCTAACTCCGGTTCAGAGCAGGGTGTCCGCGAGCGCGGCGAGCTCGGCGCGGGCCGGGGCGTTTCCGAGCGGCGCGAGCGACTGCTTCGCTCGTTCGACGTAGCCCGCGAGGACGGCTTCCGTCTTCGCCAACCCGCCGTGGGCCGTGATCCCCGCGACGATGTTCTCCACCCGCTCGTGCACCTGATCGCTCTCCGCGAAGAAACGTTCGACGCCGGAGCGGAATTCCCGACCGCCGCCCTCGAGCGCGAGGATCAGCGGGACGGTCATCTTCCGCTCGCGCAGGTCGTTGCCGACCGGTTTGCCGAGCGTCGCCTCGTCGCCGGTCAGATCGAGCAGGTCGTCGCGCATCTGGAACGCGATCCCGAACGCGGTTCCGAAGTCGCGCAGCGCCTTCACCGCGAACGGCGAGCCGCCGGCTGCCAGCGCGCCGCACTCCGCCGCCGCGGCGAACAGCGAGGCCGTCTTCTTGCCCGCCACCTCGACGTACGCCGCCAGCGTCGTGTCGAGTTCGCCCAGCGCTCGCAGCTGCAGCACCTCGCCGTCGGTGATGTCGGCCAGCGTCGAGCTGAGCACGTGCGGGATCGGCGGTGCGCACTCGGCGGTCACGTTCTTGAATATCCATGCGAAGAGATAGTCGCCGGCGAGCACGCTGATCCGGTTGCCGAAATCGACCGCGGTCGCGTTGACGCCGCGCCGCGTCGCCGCGCCGTCGACGACGTCGTCGTGGATCAGCGTCGCGACGTGGATCAGCTCCATGAACGCGGCCAGCCGCAAGTGCTCTTCCGCGCGCCCGCCGACTGCTTCCGCAGCGAGCAGCGCGCAGCGCGGCCGCAGCCGTTTGCCGCCGGCTGCGAGCATTCGCCGCACGGCCTCCGTGATGAGCTCGTTGCCGGTCGCGAACGAGCTGCGGAAGTACTCCTCGACCAGCGCGTACAGATCGCGGCCGGCCGGCGCGCGCTCGAGCATCAAGCCACCCCAGCGTGAATCGCGATCGCGCCGAAGCCGAGCCGGATCGTGCGCACGTCGCGGAAGCCGGCGCCGCGAAAGCGTTCGGCGAGCGCGTCGGCGTCGGGAAAGTTCGTCAGCGAGTTCGGCAGGTAGCGGTAGGCGGTCTTCGAGCCGCCGACGATCCCGCCCACCAGCGGGACGACGCCGTAGAAGTAGACGCCGAACGCGCGCCGCACCAGCGGGTTCGCCGGCTTGGTGACGTCGAGGTTCACGAAGCGCGCGCCCGGCTTGAGGATGCGCCGCGCTTCGCGCAGCGTCGCCGGGACGTCGACCACGTTCCGCAGCGAGAACCCCATCGTCGCGCCGTCGAAGCTGGCGTCGTCGAACGCGAGCCGGGTCACGTCGCCTTCGACGAACCGCGCGCGGCCGGCGGGGTCCTCGCGCTTGGCCCGGCTGTGGGCGCCGTCGAGCATCGGGGGCGTGAAGTCGATCCCGACCACCTCGAGCGACGGGTCGCTCCGCACGAGGTGGAACGCGAGGTCGCCCGTCCCGCAGCACAGGTCGGCAATCCGCCCGCCGGGCGGGGCCGCGAGCTCGGCGATGGCGCGCCGCCGCCAGCCCTCGTCGGCGCCGGCGGTGAGCACCCGGTTCGCCCGGTCGTAGCGGGGCGCGATCGCCGCGAACATCTCGCGAACGTAAGCGCCCTTCCCAGCAGGGTCGGTAACCATCTGGGTCCGCTTACGCGGACCCCTCCTGGGCCCCTGGACGGGGCCCGGTCCGAAGATGGAAGTTTAAGGGGTCGGCGCCGCGATGCCGAGGCCTAGAATGCGGCGTGCGGTCGCGTCCGTTCGTGCGACGATCTCCGCGAGGTCGGTGTTGAAGAGCTCGGCGAGCGCGCGCGCGGTGTCGGCGACGAAGGCCACCTCGTTGCGCTTGCCGCGGTTCGGCGCCGGCGCGAGATACGGGCAATCGGTCTCGAGGACGATCGCGTCGAGTCCCACGGCTTGCACCGCCTCGCGCAGCGAGTGTGCGGTCTTGAACGTCACCACGCCGCCGATGCCGAGCACCAGGCCGAACTCGTCGACGAACGTGCGCGCTTGAGCGTCATCGCCGGTGAAGCAGTGGACGATTCCGCGCTGCGCGCGCGGATCGTAACCGTCGCGCAGCGCGGCGACGAAGTCGTCGTGCGCGTCGCGCTGGTGGAAGACGAGCGGAAGCGCGCGCGCGCGCGCGTACGCGAGCTGCCGCGCGAAGACGTCGCGTTGCACGTCCCGCGGGCTGTGATCGTAGTAGTAGTCGAGTCCGGTCTCGCCGACGGCGACGATCCGCGCGCCGTAGCGCGCGCGCAGCGCGTCGAACGCCGCCGCGAGATCGGCCGGCGCGTCCTTCGCCTCGTGCGGGTGGATCCCGACCGTCGCGGCGAGCCCGTGTTTCTCAGCGATCTCGCAGGCCCGGCGGCTATCCTCCACGTCGCAGCCGACCGTGACGACCGCGTCGACACCGCGCTCGCGCGCTCGCGCCAGCATCGCCTCGCGATCCGCGTCGAACTTCCGGTCGTGGACGTGGGCGTGCGTGTCGATCATGGTGAAGCCTTAACCCTCCGTGCGGATGTTCCCCGAGCGCGCCGACGCCCGTCGCCGCCCGATCCTGACCCTGGCAATCACGATCTCGCTGCTGCTGCACCTCGCCGGCGCCGGCACCTGGCTGTACTTCAACCGCCAGCTGCAGCCGCTCGTCGCGAAGCTTTTCCCGCGGCCTTCGCCGACGCCGGAGATCGTCGCGCTCTCCGATGCGATCACGATCGAGAAGCGCACGGTCCCCCGGCCGTCGCGCCGCTCGCGGCCGCGCCCGGCGATGCGCCGGGCCGTCGCGCAGCCGCGGCGCGTCGCGCAGCTTCCTGCACCGCTCGCGCCGCCGGTCCCCACCCTGGCGCCGCTGCCGACGACCGAGCCGACGACCACGCCGACGCACGAGCCGACGAGCGCGCCGACGTATCGGCCGCGGCGCGGCACGATCCACCACCCGCGCCCCGCACCGACGCCCGAGCCGCAGCGCGCGCCGCCCGAAACGCCGCGGCCCACCCACGTCGTGAAGCAGTCGCAGCCGGCGGCGCGCAACGCGTTCTCGCCGCAGCAGATCGCCGCGCTCGACGCGCAGTTCCAGCGCACGATCGACGCGTCGCGCCGGTCGCTGACCGACGTCCCGCCGCAGCGCCGCCCGCCCGCGCGCAACCCGCAGCAGCAGCGCTACGAAGCGGTCATGGCCGGCACGCCGGAGATGTTCTACGCCGCCGCGCAAGGCGACTGCGTCGACCTCGAAGACACCGTCACGCGCGGTCCCGTGCACATGTACTACATTCGCTGCACGATTCGCTACCCGGACGGCTACTTCGAGAACGTCTCGTATCCGTGGCCGTACAAGTTTCCGGCGTCGGCCGATCCGTTTCAACTCGCGCCCGGTGCGCTGATCTTTCACGGCCAGGGACCGCCGCCGGGATTCGTGCTGCCGCCGAACTTCGCGCTCTCGCGCGCGATCTGCACCTTCTACCGCGCGCAGTGCGAGCGGCTGATCGAGCGCGAGAAGGCTGCCGGCAACCAGCCCGCGCCCGGCCAGTGATGCGCTCTACGCGCGGTGGTGCTGCGTGCGGACCGCGATTCCCAGCGAGACGATCCCGTAGACCAGCGCGCCGAGCCCGACCGCTATCCCGGGCGTGCGCAGCCCGCCGCGCGTATACCACAGCAGAGCGACGCCGAGCGCGATCAAGACGATCCCCGCGAGCATCCAGAGCCATGCATCGCGCAGCCGGCCCCACGTCACGCCGGCGAACACGATCGTCAGCGCGCCGATCCCGAACGACCACTCGGCGATGGTCCACGTCAGCGCGATCAAGTCGCCGACGAAGCGGAACGTCACGATGCCGAGGGCGATTCCGACGAGTCCTTCGAGTCCGTGAATGAGCCACGCTTTGTCGCGCCCGGTCGAGCGCAGCGCGATGATCACGCGCGCGATCCCGTCGATCAGCGCAAAGATTCCGAACGCGCCGATCAAGAGCGTGGTGTTCGTGCTGTAGTAGATCGCCAGGCAGCCGAGCGCGATCGCGATGATTCCGCGCAACGCGATTCCGGCGCGGTGCAGCGTGTCGTTCGCTCCGGTGTGCGTGAGCGCGGACGGACCGGTGGTGGTGACGGACATGGCGTACCTCCTAAGCGGCGGGCGGCTCGATGCGCGGGAAGAGGGGTAGGCCCGGGATCGTCTGCGTTCCTGCGGCGAGCTTTCCCCACACCAGCTCGTCGGACCAGCGGAGCTCGGGCCTCCCGGCGAGGCCGAGCTGTCGCCACATCTCGCTCGCCTTTGAAGGCATGAACGGGAACAGCAGCAGGCTCAGCCAGCGCAAACCTTCGCACAGGCCGTAGAGCAGCGCGTCGAGCTCGACGCCGCGGTCGTGCTTGTAGAGCTCCCAGGGCTTCTGCTCGTCGATCGCGCGGTTGAGCAGCGTGACGAGGTTCCAGATCTCGTCGAGCCCTTCACGAAAGCGCAAGCAGCTCACGTGCTCGTTCACCAGCGCCGGCAGGTCCGCGACGCGCTCGGCGATCTCCCCGCCGGTCGGCTGCGGCACGATCCCGTCGCGGTACTTCTGCAGCATCGCGAGCGAACGGCGCAGCAGGTTGCCGAGGTCGTTGCCGAGATCGGCGTTGTGGCGCTGGCGCAGCTTCTCGAGCGAGATCGAGAAGTCGCTGCCGAACGGCGCCTCGCGCATCAGGAAATAGCGCACCGAGTCGGCGCCGAACTCTTCGATCAGCGCGAACGGATCGATCACGTTGCCCAGGCTCTTCGACATCTTCGCGCCTTCGACGGTGATCCAGCCGTGCGCGAAGACGCGCGCCGGTTCCGGCAGCCCGGCCGACCACAGCATCGCCGGCCAGATCAGCGAGTGGAAGCGCGCGATCTCTTTCCCGATCAGGTGCAACCCCGGCCAAAAGGTGCGGAACAAGCCGTCGGAGTCGTCGGGCCAGCCCAGCGCGCTGACGTAGTTGATCAGCGCGTCGTACCACACGTACAGCACGCCGCCGCCGGGGAGCGGAATTCCCCAGTCGAACGACGAGCGCGAGATCGAGAGATCTTCGAGCCCTTCGTCGAGGATCGCCATCATCTCGTTGTAGCGCGACTGCGGCCGCAGAAACTCCGGGTTGGCACGAAAGTGCTCGCGCAACCGGTCGCGGTACTTCGAAAGCCGGAAGAACCAGTTCTTCTCCGAGAGCCACTGCACCGGCCGCCGGCACTCCGGGTTGGGGCAGCGCCCGTCGACGAGCTTCGCTTCCGGCCAGAACGTCTCGTCGTGCGTGCAGTACCAGCCTTCGTACACACCTTCGTAGACGTCGCCGGCGGCGCGCATCTTCTCGAACAGCGCCAGGCACGCGCGCGCGTGGCGCGGCTCGGTGGTGCGGATGAAGTCGTCGAACTTCGCGTCGAACGCGGGCGCGAGCGCCTGCCACTTCGGCGCGAGCGAGTCGACGTAGTGCTGCGGCGTCATCCCGGCCGCGGCCGCCGCGGCGGCGACTTTCTGCCCGTGCTCGTCGGTTCCGGTCAGCGCGCGCGCCGGCCCGTGCGCGCGCGCCGTCCGCACCAGCACGTCGGCGGCGATCGAGGTGTACGCGTGGCCGATGTGCGGCGTGCCGCTGATGTAGTAGATCGGGGTGGTGACGTACAACGGGCGCGGGGACACGCCGCTCGGTTTCGTCACGCCTCCCGTGTCACCCTGAGCTCGTCGAAGGGCTTGCGCGGCGGCGTTCGCTGGCCCGCGCGTAGAGATGGCGACGCTCGCCGTGGCCGGCGTCGGCGAGCCGCTTGGCGATCGCCGAGGTCGTCAGCCCTTCGGCGGTCAGCGCGTCGATCGCCGCGTCGAGCTCCTCCGCCGAAGGCGCCGCCGCAACGGGGCTCGCCTCCTCCGCGCGGCCTTCGACGACGAATGCGAGCTCGCCGCGGACGGGGTCCTCGAGCTCGGCGGCAACCTGGGCGGCCGTGCCGAGGAGCTGCTGCTCGTGCAGCTTGCTGAGCTCGCGCACGAGGAAGACGCGGCGCTCCGGCGCGACGGCGGCCAAGTCGCCGAGCGAGTCGCGGACGCGGTGCGGCGCCTCGTACCAGACCGTGGTCTCGCCGAGCGAGGCCCGAAACGCATTCCGCCGCTGGCCGCTGCCCCGCGGCGGAAACCCGGCGAACGCGAACCGCCGCAAGTCGAATCCCGACAGGACCGCCGCGCAGACGAACGCCGCCGGCCCGGGCAGCACTTCGACCGGCACGCCGCCGGCGCGGGCCGCGGCGACGAGCGCCGCGCCCGGATCGCTGATCCCGGGCGTCCCGGCGTCGGTGACGACGGCGACGGTCTCGGCGCGCGCGCGCTCGAGAATCGCGCCGGTCGTCGCGCGCGCGTTGTGCTCGTGGTACGTCCAGATCTCTTTCGTCCCGATCCCGAGCGCGTTCAGCAGCCGGCGCGTGACGCGCGAGTCCTCGGCGACGATCAGCGGGGCGTCGCGCAGGACGTCGAGCGCGCGCAGCGTGACGTCGCGGAGGTTGCCGAGCGGCGTCGGTACGAAGACGAGCCCCATGCCGTCCGCTTCGCCGTCCTCAGGCGCGTCCCGCCGGATCGAGCTGCGCGGCCACATCCTGGACTCCGGGATCTTCAACCGCGTGCTCGGGATTCTCACCGACCACGAGCGCGCGCAGTACGTCATCGAAGAGTTCGACTCCGGCCGCACCAAGACCGATCCGTCGTACGCGCGGCTGCTGATCGAAGCCGACGACGCGCAGTATCTCTCCGAGCTGATCGACATGCTGCGCGACGCGGGCGCCGAGGTCGTCGACGAAGGCGACGTCGTGACCGAGCCGGCGCCGGCCGACGGCGTGCTCCCCGACCAGTTCTACGCGACGACCAACTACGAAACGGAAGTCCGCGAGCGCGGGACGTGGCGTCCCGTCGCCAATCCCGAGATGGACTGTGCGATCGTCATCAGCGACGGTGACCCGATCACCGTCGCACCGTCCGACATCAAGCAAGGTCAAGCGGTCGTCGTCGGCCATCAAGGCGTGAAGGTCTCGATCCCGCAGCGCGAACGGCGCAAAGCGGTCTTCGAGTTCATGGCCAGCGCCGTCTCGAGCGAGAAGCCGCGCCACGCGCTGCTCGGCGAGATCGCGCGGGAGCTGCTCAAGGTGCGCGCGTCGGGCAAGCGCATTCTGCTGGTCGGCGGCCCTGCGATCATCCACACCGGCGCGGGACCGTATCTCGCCGAGCTCGTGCGCGACGGCTACGTTACCGCGATCTTCGCCGGCAACGCGCTCGCCGTGCACGACATCGAAGCGCAGTTCTTCGGCACCTCGCTCGGCATCAACTTGGACGACGCGTTTCCCGCCGAAGAAGGCCACGTCCACCACTTGCGCACGGTGAACCGCTTGCGCGCGGTCGGCGGAATCCGCCCGGCGATCGAGCGCGGGATGCTGACCGCCGGCGTGATGTACGAAGCGTACACGAAGAACATTCCGGTCGTGCTGTGCGGCTCGATTCGCGACGACGGCCCGATCCCCGAGGTGATCGCGGACGTCGTCGAATGCCAGCGCGCGATGCGCCGCTACGTGCCGGAGATCGGGATGGCGCTGATGGTCTGCACGCTGCTGCACTCGGTCGCCGTGGGCAACTTGCTCCCGGCGACGTGCAAGACGGTCTGCGTCGACATCAACCCGGCCTCGGTCACGAAGCTCACCGACCGCGGCTCGCACCAAACGCTCGGCATCGTGATGGATGCTTCGTCGTTCCTGCGTGAGCTTTCGCTCGCGCTCGCCGCCGCCGAAGGCGAAGCCCGCGGCGCCGCCGCCGGGTAAAGGAAAGCATGATCGACATCGAGCGCATCGAGCCCGGCCACCGCGTCGAGATGTACGTCTCGCCGAGCTGCCCGTACTGCCGGCGGGCGCGCGAGCACTTCGACGGGCGCGGCTATCCGTACGAGCTGCACGACGCGCAGAACGACGCCGCGCTGCGCGCGAGAATGCTCGCGCTCTCCGGCGGCGATCCGACCGTTCCGGCGTTCGTCGTCGACGGCGCTTACGTGCAGTCCGGCTGGGGTTCGCCGCCGCGAGGTTGAACGGTTCCGTAATCCGCGCCGGTCGGCGCGAGGAGAAGGGCAGGACGGAATCAGCAGTTTGAAGCCGAGCACGTCGACGCATGCGATCGCGCGAAGGGGCACGAGCGCGCTCGGCGTCCCCGACCCGCTCTCCCACGGCGGACGCGGCCTGCTCGCCACGCCCGCCGGCGCCGTCGCCTGCGAGCTCGAACCCGTCGGCCTCGACGCGAACGGCGCGCGCTACGAGCTCCGCGTGACCAACGGCACCCCCGGCGTGCTGGCGTCCACGGTCAGCGCGATCCGGGTCGACGAAGGCCGCCCGGTCGCCGCGCTGGCGATCGAGATCGAGCCGCACGCCGCGATCCGCACCGGCTTCAGCCTCGATGCGGCGCTCGCGTACGAGCGCGTCGTCGCGGAAGTCCACGGCGAGGGCGTGCACCTGATCGTCGAAGCACCGCCGCCGCGCGGCGGGCGCCCGCGCCGGCGCTGGGTCGGCCCCGCGACCGCGATCGGCGTCGCGGCGCTCCTCGCGGGGGGCACGCTCGTCTTCTTCGGGATCGAGCGCCCGCACGTCGTCGATGCCGCGCTTCTCGCCAGCCCGGACGGCAAGCTGATCGCGCGCTGGTCGACCGCCGGGAGCGGGAAGCGCACCTACGAGCTGCGCGACGCCCGCGGCGCGGTCCTCGCGCAAGGCCCGCTGCCGGAGGCTTCCGGCGAGGTGCCGGTCGGCCGCGCCGACGTCGCCAGCCTGCGCGTCGCGATTGCGAACGGCTTCGGAAGCGACGCGCGCGACGCGGCCTACGCCCGGGCCACGCCGCCGCCCGCCGTCCGGATCGTCGCCACCCCGCCGCCCCGCATCGCGAGCCTGGCCATCGAACCGCCCCGCTCGAACGCGCCGCTGACCGTTCGCTACGCCGCCGACGCCCGCGACCTGGAGCTCTCGATCGTCGACCGCACCGGCGCGACCTACTTCTCCACGAAGACGCCCTCCGGGAGCGGGACGATCCAAGTCCCGGCCCCGCCCGCCGGCCCGCGCGAGCCATACCAGCTCGTCGCCCGCGCGGAAGGCGCCGGCGCCGGCGCGAGCCAGGAGACGCGCGTCCCGATCGCCGCCGCGGTGTCGACGACCCCGCCGCCCTCGCCGCTCGCCCAAGGCTCGGCCGGCCCGAGCAACCGCCCCCGACCCGGCTCGAACGCCACCGTGGTCGACGCCGGCGGCGGCGACACGTTCGCGATCCGCCCGGATCCCGTGCGCCCCGGCGAGCCGTTCGTGGTCGACATCCCGTTCTCGGACAGCGCCCGGGTCCAAGTCGTCCGCAACCGCGACGACGTCGAGCTGGCGGGCGCGGACCTCCACCACGGCGAGCGCAGCGTCGCCCTGACCGCACCCTCGTCCCCCGGCGACTACACCGTCCGGGTCACGATGCAGCGGGGCGTCGGGCTAGAGACCCTGGTCCGGCCGCTCCGCATCGCCGGCCACTGACCCGAACCGCACAGTCTTTTCCTGGTTAAGAGTGTTAGGCTGGTCACATCGCGGGTATTTCATTGGGCCTAAAGACCTAATGCCCACAAGGGACCATCACGTGCATGAGGCACCGTCTCGGCCGAAGCTCCCGAAGCTCGCGCCCGACACGATCCGACGGGAACGCATCGCCGGCTGGCTTTCAGACCACGCCGACGTTCCGCTGCGCCTGATCGCCGCGCCGTCCGGCTCGGGCAAGACGACCGCCCTCGTCGCTTACGCCGCCGCCCCCCTCCACCGCGCCGCCTACGTCAGCCTTGACGCGGGCACCACCCCCGCCGCGCTGCGCAACGCGATTGCCCGGGCCTTCGGCTTCCCCGATCCCGACGACGACGTCCTGATGTGCATGCTCGAAAGCGCCGAGCGCTGCGAGATCCTGATCGACGAAGCCGACCGCGCCCCCGAAGCCGTCCGCATCGCGCTGCGCCGCTTCGTCTACGAAGCCCCCGAGAACGTCACGTTCGTCTACGCCGGCCGCTCGCGCGACGTCGTCGACGCGACCCGCCTCGTCTCGCTCGGCCTCGGCGCGGTGATGGAGGCCGACCGCCTCGCCTTCACCGTCGAAGAGGCGACCCGCTTCGCCGAAGCCGCCCGCCTCGACGTGAGCGACGAACGCGAGCTCGCGCGCCTCGTCCACGACACCGAAGGCTGGGCCTTCGCGCTCTGTTCGGCGATTCGCGAAACCGCGTCGGCCCAGCACCGCTCGCTCGAGAACGCGTTCGACCGCTGGCGCCGCAGTCACGGCCGCTTCATGCGCCGCTTCATCGACGACGCGCTCGCCGACGAAGATCCGGTGCTTGCTTCCGCCGCGCGCAAAGTCTTCGACGGCGAGAACGTCGACGAAACCATGCTCGACCGCCTCGAGCAGCGTGGCCTCTTCGTGCGCTGGGCCGACGGCGCGTACCGGCCCTACCGCGCCGTCGCGCGCGTCACGCGGATCGCCAGCGCGCAGCCGTCCCGCGCGCTCGTGCCCTTCACCGTCCGCCTCTTCGGCAAGCCTGAAGTCCGCATCGAAGGACAGCAAGTCGCCTGGTTCCGCCGCCGCGACGCGCACCTCTTCGCGTTCCTCGCGCTGCAGCCGAACGGCAAGGCCCGCCGCGAAACGCTGCTGCGCGCGTTCTGGCCCGAAGCGGACCGCCAGCTCGCCGCGCAATCGCTGCGCTCCGCGTGCAGCACGATGCGCCGTTCGCTGGCCGCGGTCGTCGGCTACGCCGACCTCTCGCACTACGCCGCTTTCGGCGAAGAGATCGCCTTGAATCTCGACCTTTTCGCGATCGACGCCCGCCGCGTCCGCGCTCACCTGCGCGACGCCGAGCAGGCCTGGGCTTCCGGCGACATCATCACCGCGCTCGAACACGACCGCGCCGCCCTGCGTCTGGCGAAAGACGACCTGCTCGACGGCGACATCCCGCCGCCGCTCGCCGGCGTCGGTGCCGAGCTGCAAGCAAGTCTCACGCGCGCCGCCGCCCGCGCCGGCGACGAAGAAGAAGCCGAACCCGCGCTCGTCGCGGTCAGCTAGACTCTGGCCCCGACTTTTCTGACGTAGCGCCAGCCTCGGTGGTTGGCCGCGGGCGGGCGACGGTACTTCACCAGGCACGCGGCTCACGCACATCCTGCGCGTGAGCCGCTACGTCTTCACGTCGCTCCCGCGCATCCTGCGCTCCGCTCGTTCAGAGTGCCCGGTGAAGTACCATCGCCCGCCCACGACCCGGCATGATTTTTCTCCATAACGTCGGCGTTTGTGTGGACGAATCGTGCCGGGTCGTGGGGGCGACACCTCATGATTGCGGACCGTGTGAACGAGCGTGCGCAGGATGCGCGGAAGCGATGTGAAGACAGAGCGGCCGCGGACAGGATGTCCGCGGCCGCGTGTCCGCAATCATGAGGTGTCGCCCCCGCGGCCAACCACCGCAGCCCGATTTACACGGGCTCGAGCTCGAGCTTGTCTCCCGGCTTCAGCGGATTGGCCTTGACGAAGCCCGGTCCGAACTCCGCCACGGTGTGCGCGTGCCGCGCGGTGACGATGAGCTTGTGCGGCGGCACGTTTTGCTGCACGTCGACGACGCGGTGGTCGCGGTCGAGGAAGACGACGTCGAGTGCCGTGCGCATCCCGACCGTGTGGACGGCGTGGCAGTTCTCGAACCACATCCCTTCCTCGGGTGCGATCGACGTGCGCGGCAGAAAGCCGACGGTGCGCTCGAGCCAGCCCTCGGCACGGCGCACGCGCCAGGCCAGCACGCGGCCGGTGTCGGTGTTGCGCACGAGCCACATCGTCATAGCCCGGTGAACGCCGTGAAGAGCGCGGTCGCGCCGATGAGATACGGCGCGAAGGCGACGGGTGCGTTCGCCGCGTCGCGGCGGAACTTCGCGCCGACCGCCGCCGCGAACGTCGCCAGCGCCAGCGCGAGCAGCGCGTTCGAGGCGCCGAGGAGCGCGCCGGCGACCGCAGCCAGCTTCACGTCGCCCCAGCCCATGCCGCGGCCGCGCGAGAGAAACGCGAAGATCGCGAACGGGATGACGACGATCAGCGAAGAGACGACCATCCGCGGGTCGTGCGATGCGAACGCGAGGCCGACGATCAGCAGCAGCGGGCCGACCGAGAAGACGTCGGGGACGATCCCGCGCGCGACGTCGCAGTACCATGCGGCGACGAACGCCGCCGTGACGACCGCGATCAAGCCGAGCCGGGCCGGATCTCCGTGCGCGCCGGCGATTCCGCCGATCAGGGCGGCGCCGGCGACGAGCGCGACGACGGGCGGGGTGCCGGGTTGCGGGCCGTCCTCGTAGCCAGCGACGCGCGCGCAGACCGCCGCGGCAGCGGCGAGCCCGGCGATCGCCGCGCACGCGAACAGGATCGCGCCGAGCAGCACGTGCGCGTTCACTTGGTCACCAGCTGCGCGCCGACGGCGCCGAAGATCATCACGAACAGCGCGGGAAGCATGCACAGCGCCATCGGGAAGGTCATCTTGACGGGGAGCTGCGCGGCGATCTCTTCGGCGCGCGTCATGCGGTGGTCGCGCGCGTCGTGCGCGAGCTGATCGAGGATCCCGGCGATGTCGCCGCCGAGCTTCTCGGCTTGCACGATCGCCGTGACGGTGGTCGTCAATTCGACCACGTCGGCGCGCGCCGCCATCGCGGCGAGCGCTTCGGCGCGCGAGCGGCCGACGCGGATGTCGGAGAGCACCGCGAGGAGCTCGTCGCGGAACGGCCCGCGCACCGCGTCGACCGCGGCCGCGAACGCCCCGTTCAGCGCGATTCCGGCCTCGACCGTCGTCGAAACGAGATCCAGAAAGTCGGGGAGCGAGTTGCGAATGTTGCGCTTGCGGTTGGCGATCGCGCCGTCGAGCATCGAGCTGGGCAGCAGCGCACCGGCCAGCGCAAGCATGATCGGCAGGAACAGAAACCAGATGTCGTGCCGGTGCAACAGCAGGAGCGGGATCGCCAAGCCGACGAGGAGCCCGCTGAACGAGGCCACGATGCTGCGCGTCATGAAGCGCCCGGCGGTCAGGTTGTACCAGCCGGCTTGCACGAGCCGGCGCTCGAGCTGCGTGCGGCCGCGCTCGTCGAAGAAGCGCGCGAAGACGCCGAGCTCCGCCTTGCGGTCGGCTTCGATGCCGGCGCGGTCGAGCTGCGCGACGTGCCGTTCCACGGCCGAGCGGTGGACGAACGTCGTGACGGCGACGTAGCCGAGGAGCGCGACGCACAAGGCGGCGGCGAGAACGACGATGAGCAGCATCAGACTTCGAACCTCATGATCCGGCGCAGCATCAAGATGCCCGCGCCCTCGAGGATCATGACGAAGACGATCACGACGTGGCCGATGTCGGTCTCCAGCAAGGCATGGCGCATGTGGCGCTGCAGTGCGATGATCAGCAGGCCGACGATGACCGGCAGCAGCGCGATCACCCAGGCCGACATCCGGCCTTCGGCCGTGAGCGCGCGCATCTTGCGCCAGACGCGGCGGCGCTCTTTGATCGTGGTGGCGAGGTGCTCCAGCACCTTGGCCAGGTTGCCGCCGGTCTGCGACTGGACCCGAATCGCGCGGACCATCATCGAGCACTCTTCGCTCGGCATGCGCCGCGCCAAGTTGTCGAGCGCGTCGTAGACGCTTTGCCCGATGTTCGCTTGGCCGAGCACGCGCATGAACTCCGTCCGCGCCGGGTCGTCGAGCTCGTCGATGACGAGGACGAGGGCTTGCCGCAGGCCGAGGCCCGCGCGCAAGCCGCTCGCCATCAGCCGCAGCACGAGCTCGAGCTGGTCGCCGAACCTCGCCAGCCGCTTGCGGCGCTTCTGCGCGATGACGCCTTTGCCGCCGATCGCCGCGCTGGTGAGCGCGATCGGGAAGACGAGCGCGCCGTAGACCGGGTTCAGGTGAAGGAAGACCACGAGCGCGAACCACAGCCCGATCCCGCTGCCGAGGATCGCGAGCATCACCTCTTCGGCGCGCACGCGCACGTCGGCTTGCTCGAGCAACAGGCGGTACTCCTCGGCCATCGGGCGAACCGGTGCGATGATCCGCTGCCAGAACGAGGCCAAGATCAGGCCGATCGCCGCGACGACGCCGACGACGATCGCGTACGGCATCACCGCTACCATGACGCGACCTTCCCGAGCACCGGCGCGCCGGCCATCTTGCTGAGCGAGTGCATGTCGAACGAGACGCCGAACTCGGCGAAGCGCTGCAAGCACTCGGGCTGGACGCCGGTGAACTCGAACTCGCCGACGACCTTGTTGTTCTTGTCGAGGCCGCGCTGATGGTAGCGCACGATCTCCTGCATCGTGACGACCTCGCCTTCGAGCCCGGCGATCTCGCTGATGCCGACGATCTTGCGCGAGCCGTCGCGCATGCGCGCGATGTGGACCACGAGGTCGACCGCGCTGGCGATCTGCTCGCGGATGGCGCGAACCGGCAGCTCGAAGCCGGCCATCATCACCATCGTCTCGATGCGCGAGAGCGAGTCGCGTGCGCTGTTGGCATGGATCGTCGTGAGCGAGCCGTCGTGGCCGGTGTTCATCGCCTGCAGCATGTCGAGCGCCTCGGCGCCGCGGCACTCGCCGACGATGATCCGGTCGGGCCGCATCCGCAGCGCGTTGCGTACGAGGTCGCGGATGCGCACCTCGCCGGCGCCCTGCAGGTTCGGCGGGCGGCCTTCGAGCCGCACCACGTGGGTCTGGTTGAGCCGCAGCTCCGCCGCGTCTTCGATCGTCACGATCCGCTCGCCGTCGGGGATGAACGACGACAGGCAGTTCAGGAAGGTCGTCTTGCCGGAGCCGGTGCCGCCGCAGATGACGAGGTTCAGCCGCGCTTCGACCGCGGCGCGCAGGAAGTCGAGCATCGGCTCCTCGATCGCGCCGATGTCGACGAGCGCTTGCGGGGTGAGCCGGGTCTTGCCGAAGCGGCGGATCGTCAGCGTCGGGCCGTCGAGCGCGAGCGGCTCGATGATCGCGTTGACGCGCGAGCCGTCGGGCAGGCGCGCGTCGACCATCGGGACCGACTCGTCGATCCGGCGGCCGAGCGGCGCGATCATGCGCTCGATGACGACGCGCAGCTGGCGGTCGTCGCTGAAGCGCTTGTTCGTCGTCTCGATCTTTCCGTTGCGCTCGACGAAGACGTGGCCCGGGCCGTTCACCATGATCTCGGTGACGTCGTGCTGCGCGAGCAGCTCCTCGAGCGGGCCGTACCCGAGCGCTTCGTCGATGATCTCTTGCTGGACGCGCGCCAGCTCTTCGGCCGAGAAGACGGCGGGATAGGCCGCCAGCAGCTCGCGCACGATCGTGTCGATCTGCGCGCGCAGCTCGGCGATCTTCTTCGGCTCGTCGAGCGCGGCGCTCGCGGCGACGACGTCGAGCCGCTGCGCGAGCGCGTCGTGGATCTCGCTCTTGAGGAGCTCGCGCGCGGTGCGCTCGACCGTCGCGACGATGTGCGCCTCGCTGGCCGCGCCCGACATCACGTCTTCCGGCTTGGCGTCGCCCTTCGGACGGCGATTGCTGGCGCGGCGGTCGCCGAGCGGCGTCTTCGCCGACGGCTTGAGCGGTTCGAGGTCCTCGGGGAGCGGCAGCGCGATCAGCGCCGAGGCCAGCGCCTCGACGGCTTTTTGATAGCGGCGGTCGCCGATCGCCGGGATGTTTCCGAGCAGCCGCGCGCCGAGCGCGCGCTCGACCTCGTCGGGCCGGACGGCGGCGCGCGCGTCGCGCTGGTTCAGCACGAGGTAGACGCGCGAGGCGGGGATCCCGAAGCGCGCCAGCTCCGTCTGCACGGCGCGCGCGCTCGTCACGCCGAGCAGCGTCGGCTCGACGACGACGATGAAGTGCGCGGCGTTCACGACGAACGGCCGGACCGCCGCGGCGTACGGCTGCGGCGCGTCGACCAGCACGAAGTCGGTCGTGTCGCGCACGTCGCCGAGGATCCCGGCGACGTGGTCCGGCATCAGCGTGAACGCGCCGTCGATTGAAGCGGTGAACTCGATCCCGGCGACGTCGGTCAGGATCGTCGCCGACGCCAGGTTTCCGCCGACCCGGCCGGCGTCGAACGCGCGCACCGAGTCGGTCAGCACGGCGACGCAGCGCCGGCCGCTGAAGTCGGCGTCGACCAGACCGCATGCCTTCTGCTCGCGCAGGATGCGGATCAGCTCGACGCACAGGGTGGTCGACCCGACACCGCCTTTGGCGCCTACGACAACCGCGATCGTCCCCCGCATCGCGGCTTACCTCGGACTGCCCGAGACGACTTTGTCGCCGTCGATCACCGAGACGGCGGGGGGCGCCGGGGTCGGTTTCGCCTGCGGCTGAGCCGGCTGCGGGAACGGGTTGCGAAGCGGGGTGAACAGCTGCGGCAGCAGTTGCGGGAGGCTCGGCGCGATCGCCGGGCGCGGCGCCGGCTTGTCCTTATCGAAGGTGAGCTTCTCGACCGGCCGGCTGTTCGTCGCCTCGCGCGGCGAGCGCAGCGCCAGGCGCAGCGTCGTGTTGACGTCGGCGAGGGTCAGCAGGTCGGCCTGCTTCGCGGTGACCTCGAGGGTCGCGCTGGAAAACTGCTGGCCGCTGTCGGGCGCAGGGGTCGCGCCGGCCTCGGTCATCGAGCCGACCGAGAGGACGCGAGCGGCGCGAATGATCGTCACCGCTTTCGGCGCGCTTTCCTGGGTGCGCGGCGTCGCGGCGATCACGTCGACGAGGTCGCCGGCCTGCACCAGGTTCGAGACGCCCTTGACGCGGTCGAGCGCGATCGACACCGCGCGCATCCCGACGTGCACCTTGCCGGGCAGGCCGGCGGTGACGTAGTGGACGAGCTTCGAGGCGGTGACCTGGCTGCCGGCGGGGATCTCGTTGACCGCCGACGAGCCGATCGCGGCGGCGGGCGCCGTCAGCACGTCCGGGTCGACGGCGTCGGCCGGCCGCGCGACCCGGGTCAGCATCTCGGCGGTGATCGTCGCGTGGGCCGGGATGGTGCGCGCGGCGACGACGATCGAACGCTGGGCCGCCGGCGCGTTGGCATGGCCGACCGAGGCGAGGTAGTTGTACGTCAGCACGCCGGTTCCGACCGCGAGCAATCCGGCGACGGAGAGCGCGATCGTCCGCGTGTCTAGCGGACGAGCAAGAACGCTGGACATGAGAGTGCCACCCACAAGAAGAGGGCGCCGCCGGCGGCGGCAACGGCGTAAGGAAGCCGTTCACCGGTCTCGGGGAGACGCCAGGTGATGAGCGCCGTCGCCATCCGTTGCGACGCCGCCAGCGAGTACAAAGAAAGAAGTCCGCCGGCCAGCGCCGTGTAGATCAGAAAATCGAAGGCGAGGGCGGGCGCGAGCCCGCAGCATCCTGCTGCGAGCAGCTTGATGTCGCCGCCGCCGAACCAGCCGCGCGAATAGGCGACGGTTCCGGCCGCGAACAGGACGGCGAGGGTCGCGAGCGCGACGCCTGCGCCGGCAAAGCCTCCGGTCACCCCGGCCGTCGCGACGCCCGCGACCGCGAGCGCGCCGGTCAGCGCGTTCGGGATTCGGCGCGTACGAACGTCGCTCACCGCAGCCGTCAGCGCAGCTGCGGTGAGGATCGGGACGAACGGCAGCATGTTACTGAGGCGGCGTGATCTTGTTGTTGATGGCGGTGAACGTGTCGCTCACCTTTTGGCCGAGCAGGCCGATCGCCGTGATCGCGGCGACCGCGATCAGCGAGACGACGAGACCGTATTCGACGAGGGTCGCGCCTTCGTCGTCCTTGAGCATGGCGAGGAACGAGGTGGTCACGGAGAGCTCCTTCTCTGGACGAACCAGACCTTAGTGGTCTTTCGGGAGGTGGTCGAAGAGGTTGGAATCGATCGCGGGGTTCGGTGCGCCGATCGTGACGCGAGCGGAAGCCGGGGCTACCCCGGGCAGCGCCGTCGCCGTGACGGTGACGAAGCTGCCCCGAGGCATGGCGCTTGCGACGGGAAGCGTCGCGTGGAACGTGCGGTCCGACTGGATCGTGATCCGGCCGATCAGCACGTCGGGAATGTCGCGAGAGACCGAGCCGACGAGCGTGAGCGTCACTGGCATGGAAGCAGGTGCCGTCCCGTCGACGAGGATCGCATCGCGTCCCGCCGCCTCGTGCGCGCTGATGGTGAGCGAACCGCTCGCCGGCGCGAGGTAGGTGGCGGGTCCGGGGCGCGCGCCCTCCGTGGCACGCGCGTCCGGGTAGCGTCCGGCGAGTGCGCGCAGCTCGTTCACCACGTCATCCGGGACGACGAGGTCGCCGGCTCCGTAGGCGGGTGCTTCGCTGGCGTATTCCACGCGGTCGTTGACCTCGTACCGGCGGTTGCCGGGGCGAAGGACGACCGTGAGGCCGGGGCGCGAGAGGGTGACCTCCGAAGCGGACGCCGACCACGCATACGCGTAGCCCGCCGCCTGCGCCACCCGCATCAGCGGGGTTCCGGTGTGGGCGGTTGCCGGAGCGGTGAGGAGCGCCGCCGCAACGAGTGTTGCGGAGAGACGCCGCATCGGAAGAGTCACGGGCTGGTCATACCGCCCCAGGACCTTCGTCTCGCGTGGACGCCCAATTTTTTACCGACCGTCGACGGCTTGTTGACGCGTTAACGCGAGTCGCCGGGGCAGAACGAACTCGGAATGAAACCGCTGGCTTGGTTCATGACCTTCGTCGCGGCGCTCGCGATCGCTTCACCTTCGTTCGCGCAGCCGCTCGCAGCGATCTCTCTCCCCGCCGGACGCTCGACGACGATCGAAGCGCCCGGGCTCACGCGCGTCGCGGTCGGTGACGGCCGGATCGCCGGCGTCGTCCCGATCGGCACCTCGCAAGTCATCGTCAACGCGAAGGCGCCCGGCCACACGACCGTGCTCGTGTGGACGCGCGACGGGCGGCACGAGTACGACGTCACCGTCACCGAACAGACGCTCGACGATCTGGCGCAGATGCTGCGCACGACGCTCAACGAGCCGAGCGTGAGCGTCGAGCCGATCGGCCGCGCGCTGGTCGTCAAAGGCGACGTCGCCGATCAGGCGCACGCGAACCGCATCGCCGACGTGCTGAGCCGGTTCGCGCTCTACGCGAAGAACCAGAAGTACGACATCGTCGACGCGGTGACGGTCTCCCGCCCGCTCGGCGAGGTGCAGAACGAGATCGCGCGCGAGACCGGCGCACGCGACGTGCACGTCGACTACGACAACAAAGGCAACGTGATGGTGAGCGGCCGCGTGCGCGACCGGGCCGCCGCGGAGATGGTGCTCCAGCGCGTCCGCGGGCTCGCCGGCGCGAACCTGGCCGTCGACGGCAAGATCGTCGACCGGCTGATCCTCGACGTAAACCAGCAGGTCGACACGCACGTCTACGTGCTCGAGGTCGACCGGACCGCGCTCACGCAGCTCGGGATCCGGCTCCAGAGCGCGCAGGTGAACCCGGGCGGCACGATCACCTACGGCGATCCGAACTTCCCGTTCTTCGACAATCCCGGTGCGACCGGGCCGAACGGCGAGAGCGGCGTCAGCATCGCGACCGGGCAGGCGCTCAACATCGCGCGCGGCCGCTTCATCCGCACGGCGTTCCTCGCGCCCACGATCGACGCGCTGATCCGCAACGGCGACGCGCGGGTCCTCTCGGCGCCCGAGCTCGTCGCGATGCCCGGCTCGCAGGCCAACTTCCTGGTCGGCGGCGAGGTGCCGTACGTCGTCACCAGCGGGATCGGCTCGATCAACGTGCAGTTCAAGGAGTACGGCGTGCGCCTCAACGTCACGCCGACGATCCTGCCCGACGGGGCGGTCGACTCGAAGATCACCCCCGAAGTGAGCGATCTCGACTTCCAGAACGGGATCGTCGCCGGCGGGATCCTGCTGCCCTCGTTCAAGACCAGCCGCATCACCACCGACGTGGTGACCAAAGCCGGCCAGAGCATCATCATGGCCGGCCTGCTGCGGCGCCAGGAGACGCGCAACATCGACAAGATCCCGGGCCTCGGCGACCTGCCGGTCCTCGGAAAGCTCTTCCGCTCGACGCGCTACCAGAAGGCGGAGACCGACGTGATCTTCGTCATGACCCCCGAGGTCGTCACCCTATGATGAGTTGTTTCGCCGCGATGCTGCGCGACGAAGGCGCCGCCTCGATGACGGAGTACGCGCTCGTGCTCGCGCTGATCGCGGTCGTCTGCATCGTCGCGCTGAACGGGGTCTACAACGCCGTCTCGGCGACGCTGAACGGCGTCAGCGACAAGCTGACGGCGGTGCAAAGCGGGCCGTGAGGTTCTCGCGCGGGGCCGCGATCCCGGAGACCGCGGTGTCGCTGGGAGTCGTGTTGACGCTGCTCTTCGGAACGTTGGAGCTGGGGCTGATCGGCCTCGCGCAGCTCGGCGGCGACGGCGCGGCGTTCGTCGCCGCGCACGCCTCGGTGCTCGGCAACGATCCGAACGCGGCGATCGCCGGACCGTTCCCGCTCGTCGCGCAGAGCGCGTCGGTGAACCTGCAGCGCACCAACCCCGACCCCTCGCAAGTCGCGGTCGACTACCAGCTCGGCGACCAGTCGAACCGCCACGGCGGCGTGCAGATCGTGCGCCCCGCGCAGACGCAGGCGACGATCACGAACAGCGGCGTCGGGATCGGTGACGTCCTGTCGAAGACGAACCTCTCGAGCGCGGCGATCGAGGCCAACATGATGGTCTCCGGGTTCGGCTTCGACCTCGACGGCTCGCCGCTCAACTCTTCGACGACGTACGCCGACCAGAAACCGTACTTCGCCGACGACGGCAACGCGCCGCCGTACTTCATCGGCTTCAAGTTCCTCTACCATTGCCGGCCCGCCGCGCACGCCGGCTGCACGAACACGACGAGCGGCGACATGTGGTCGGGCGGCTTCGCCGAGATCCTCGACGGCAGCAACTGGTCGAATTCGGCGAACGGGATCGGCCCGAACGGAGTCTACCAAGCGATGGCGCTGCACCAGCGCATCTACGCCACGATCGCCGCGCAGCTCGACGCCGCCGAAGCGAACGTCGTCGCGGGCGATGGGACGGGGACCGTCCTCGACCCGAGCCTGCCGTGCATGCAGACGGTGAACGGCTGGGACACGCAGGTCACGGTCGGCGTCCCGCTCGGCTCGACCGACACCTCGAAAAACCCGCTCAACCCGATGTTCGAGCAGCCCGGATGTTCCTGAAGCACGCGCGCGGCCAGACGCTGCCGATCTGGGCGATGGGACTGGCCGCCGCGCTCGCGCTGGCGTTCGGCGGCGTGCAGTACGGCGAGGTGCTGCGCTGGCAGGTGCGCGCGCAGAACGCCGCCGACGCGGCCGCGGTCGCCGCGCTCTCGGTGCAGACGCAGACGTGGAACCAGCAGCTCGCGCTCGTCTACGCCGCCTCGGTCGAGGAGTGGCGGATCAAGAACCTGCTCAACGCGCTGCAGGCCGCCGCGTACGCCGATCCCGGCTGCACCAACGGCGGGGCCAACTGCCAAGCGACGTACGACGCGCTCAAGCAGCAGTACTACCGCGCGGTGCAGCGCTACACGACCGACGTCCAGCTCGTCAGCCGCACCTCGCAGTACACCTTCGGGCAGGCGCAGTCGGACGCGAAGGCGATCGTCGCCTCGCTGCAGGCGCACTGCGGCGAGACCGGCGGAGGCGACTGCGGCTTCACCTACAACGTCGTGAACGTCATCCCGCGCCCGACCGTCAACGACGTCGAGCAGTCGGCCGGGCTGTGGGTCGTCAACAACGGCACGCAGGCCGCGGTAAAGCAAGACTATCAGCCGGCGCAGATCGAGATCGTCACCTGCGCGAAGGTCGCGCCGGTCGTCCCGGGCTTTCTCAACTTTCAGCCGCCGACGTTCACCGCGATCGGGCGCGCCGCAGCGACCTCGGCGATGGTGACGCAAGAGTGGATCCAGCCCGGCACGATCGTCAACCCGGTGACCGGCAACCCGTTCCAGGCGCCCGAGACGATGGGGCTCTCGAACGTCAGCGCGACCGGCCCGAACACCGGCAGCGGAACGTGGAACTGGTTCACGATCGCCTACGGCGGCAACTCGGCGAAAGCGTTTCCGAGCTTCGACGCGTACTCGATGCACGTCACCGGCCCGGAGTTCTCGGTGGCGACCGGATGGTGGAACGCGATTCCGATCAAACCGTTCAGCGGCGCGCTGAACATGAGCAGCGTCTCGTGCGCTTCGTCGTGATGCGCGCCCGCGGCCAGGCGCTGATCGAGACCGCGATCGCGCTGCCGGTGTTCCTGCTGGTGATGTTCGGCGTCGTGTGGGCGATGCAGGCGGGCGTGCTCGGCGAGCGCGTCGAGCTCGTCGCGCGCTACGGCGGGATGGTCTCCGCACGGATCAATCCGTACCAGCAGTACAGCGTCTACGCCGCCTACTCGGCGGCGGCCGGCGCGCCGCTGCCGACCTCGTGCGTCACGCCGCCGCCGGACCTGATCGGAAACGCGGGCCCGCTGGCCGCGCCGGCGACGGCGACGCAGCCGTTCTGGCAACCGGCGGCGGGGAGCACCGCGACCGGTGCGACGTGCGGCAAGGTCCTCTCGAACAGCTCCGATCTGAGCGCGCCGATGCTGCTCGGCCGCACCGCGATCACCGTCGAGGCGGCGAACGAGTCGCCGGCGATGCTGGCCCCGCTCTTCGGGCCGCAGCGCGAGCGGATCGCGACGCTGAACCAGTTCGAGTCGCCCGACATGGCGACGCTCATCGGCTGCTACGCCGAGCTGCAGGCTGCCTTCGAGCACTCCGTCGACCCGACCACCGACACCTCGACGCCGTCGGTTCCGAGCGTGATCGGCACGCCGGCCTCAGGTCCGCTGGCGCTCTCGTGCTGAAACGCTGAACGGCTACGCGCGCAGCGTCGCGACGATCTGCTTGATCGAGGGCGGCCGCCCGTACAGCAGCAGACCGACGCGGTAGACCCGGCCGGAAAGCCACGCCAGCAGCACGGCGGTCGCGACGTTGATCGCGAGCGAGAGCACGACTTGCCACGCCGGCACGTTGGAGACCGCGATCCGGGTGAACATCACGAACGGCGAGATCAGCGGCAGCAGCGAGCAGACCAGCACGCTGGGGCTGTTCGGAAACTGCAACCCGATCTGCGCCAGGATGATTCCGAGCACGACCGGGACGACGAGCGGTCCGGCGACGCTGCCGAGGTCCTCGGTGCGGTTGATCAGCGACGCGGCAGCCGCGTAGAGCACGCCGTACTGCGCGAAGCCGACCGCGAAGAAGGCGAGAAACGCCAGGATCTCGCCCGACGAGACCGAGAGCGAGCCGAACAGCGGCGCGCTCGCAGCCTCGTCGCCGCGCGCGAAGAGCGTCGTCACCGCGCGGCCGGAGAGCATACCGGCGGCGACCCAGACGCCGAGCTGGATGAACCCGGTCGCGGCGGCGGCGAGGATCTTCGCGGCGAGGAGCCGCGCCGGATCGAGCGTCGCGACCAGCAGCTCGGCGATGCGGCTCGTCTTCTCCTCGGCGACCGAGGTCATGATCGACTGCGCGTTCAGCAGGATCGCGAGGTACAGCAGCATGACGAACAGGTACGCGATCCCTTTCGCCGCGTCGGCCGCGCTCGCGGTCGCGAACCGTCCCGAGACGTCGTGCACCTCGACCGGCACGGTCGAGTGCGCGGCGACGCGCTGCACCGGCGCTCCGGTCGCGAGCGCGATCTGGATCGGTGCGAGGTCGGCCGCGAACGTGTCGCGGAAGGCGGAGGGATCGCGCGCGTAGGCGGTCACGCGCAAACCTTCGCCGCTGCGCGCGAGGACGGCGACCGCCGACGCCTTGTCGTGCGCGTCGAGAAATTGCGCGCTCGGCGGGCCGTCGAGCTTCGGCACCATCGCGACCACGGTGAAGTCGCGCTTGAGCAGTGTGCGCGCCGTCGCGGTGAGCGCCGGGTCGCCGGCCAGCACGATCTTCTTGCTCGAGCTCGAGAGCATCCCGCCGACCAGCGCGGGCAGCATCGCGATCAGGACGATGCTGACCGCGCCGATCAGCGTCCCGGCCACGAACGCGCGCGAGCGGATGCGCCGCACGAACTCGGCGTTGAAGACGACGGCCAGCGTGTTCACGCCGCCGCTCCGATCGCGCGCAGGTAGATGTCGCGCAAGCTCGGGTCGACGCGCTCGAAGCGCGTCACGTCGCCGGCCGCGACCAGCCGCCGCAGCAGCGCCGCGGTGTCGGCGTCGGCGGGCAGCTCGTAGGCGAGCGCCGGACGGTCCGCTTCGGCGAGCGCCCGCGCGCCGGGCGTCGCGTCGAGAATCCCGCGCAGCTGCTCGGCGACCGGCTCGACCTCGACGATGCGCGTCGGCCACGCCGCGCGCAGCTCGCGCAGCGTCCCGCGCGCGCGCATCGTCCCGTCCGCGATCACGCAGAACGACTCGCACAGATCCTCGATCTGCCACATCTGGTGCGAGGAGAGAATCAGTGAGGTGCCGCCCGCTTTGAGCGCGCGCAGCGCTTCGAGCAGCGTCTCCGCGTTGACCGGATCGAGCCCGGAGAACGGTTCGTCGAGCACGAGCAGCTCGGGATCGTGCAGCGCCGCGCACGCGACCTGCACCTTCTGCTGGTTTCCTTTCGAGAGCTCGGCGCACGGGCGCTCGGCGAACTCCGTCAGCCCGAGCCGCTCGATCCACGCGTCGGCGCGCGCGACGTCGTCCGGCGGCGGCACGCCGTGCAAGCGGCCGAAGTACGCGATCTGCTCGCGCACTTTGAGCTTGCCGTACAGTCCGCGCTCTTCCGGCAGGTCGCCGAAGCGCCGGCGCACGCGCAGATCGACGGGCGCGCCGTCCCAGGTGACGCTGCCGCGGTCGGGGATCAAAATCCCGAGGATCATCCGCATCGTCGTCGTCTTGCCGGCGCCGTTCGGCCCGAGCAGCCCCAACGTGCTGCCGGGCGGCACGGAGAACGACACGTCGCGGACCGCGACCACCTCGCCGAACGAGCGAGCGACGTTGGAGAGGACCAGAGTACCCACGGGGCGATCTCCTTTTTGCGAGGAGGAACGGCGACCTTGCTTTCGATCGATCTACACGGCCGCGTCAGTTTTGTAACGGGCGGCGCTCGCGGAATCGGGCGCGCGTGCGCCGAGGCGCTCGCGCAAGCGGGCGCTTCCATCGCGCTCGTCGACCTGGACGGCGCGGGCGCGGAGGAGACCGCGCGAGAGACCGCGGCGCGCTTCGGCGTCGTCGCGCGCGCGTACGCGTGCGACGTGCGCGATCCGGCCGCGATTCGCGCGGCGGTCGATCGCGCCGCGGCGGACTTCGGCGGGCTCGACCACGTCGTCAACAACGCCGGCGTGCAGTTCGTCGCGCCGGTCGCCGAGTTTCCCGAGGAGCGGTACGCCGACGTTCGCGCGATCGATCTCGACAGCGTCTTCCACACCTCGAAAGCCGCCTGGCCGCACTTCCTCGCGCGCGGCGGCGGCCGCATCGTGAACGTCGCCAGCGTCCAAGGCCTCATCGGCTCACCGTTCAAGATCGCGTACGTCGCGGCCAAGCACGGCGTCGTCGGGATGACGAAGGTGCTGGCGATCGAAGGCGCCGAGATCAACGTCACCGCCAACGCGATCTGCCCGGGTGCGGTGATGACCGATCTCGTGCGCAATCAAGCCGCCGGCCTGGTGCAGTCCTACGGCGGCGGGATCAGCGAGGAGGAAGCGCTGAAGCGCGCGTTCCTCGACGCGATGCCCTCGAAGCGCTTCATCGAGCCGCCCGAGGTCGGCGCGTTGTGCGCGTACCTGTGCAGCGACCATGCCAAGTCGATCACCGGCGCGCCGATCTCGATCGACGGCGGCTGGGCGGCTCACTGATGGTGTCGAGATTTGTCGGCACTCGTCGAATGCCACGGCAAGCCCGGTGTTGACTTTGTCGCGACCGGCGTGATAGGCTCGGAACCTACTCGCGCATGAGCGCGAGGCGAGAAGGGAGAGAACGCATTGAACCGACTTCAGCCGATTTCCGTCCCCACTACCCGTCGCACGCGGGCGATGCTCGTCGTTTCGCGTTCCAACTTCGCATTCTCGGAGGCCGCATCACGCTGACCTGACCGCTTCGGCACGTCCGCCTTGATGAAGCCTCCGCACCAACGGAGGTTTTTTCGTGTCTTACACCCAGCAGGTCTTCGCCGTGCTGGTCAACGACCGGCATCGAGCGATCGCCGACGATCTCGCGCAGGCGCGCCGCTTCGCGCTGCGCCGCCGCGCGGCTGCCGTCGTCTACGCCCTCGCCAAAGCCGTCACCGTGGTCGCAGTCGTCCTCGACGACGAGCCGCTGCGGTGCGCCGAAGAGCGGGCACGATAACGGCGTGACGAAGGTCGGCGTCGCGCGCATCCTGCACCTCGGCGATCTGACCGATCTGCTCGCGGTCCCGCTGTTCGAAGCGATCGCGCCGTTCGACGCGGTCTGCGTTCTTCGGAGTACGCCCTCTCTCAATAGATCGCTTGCTCCCCCTGCGATATAGGGGCAATAACCGATGTGATCAGCAGGGCTGGTCGAGTCGGGCTGAAGGTTACCTAGCAAGCGTGTCCTCTGAGCCACGAGCAATAGGGACCGCGGCCCCTTACCCAGCAACGGAAGTTTGCCGGGGACATTGTTTGAGATAGGTGATGACGTGAGCTTCGCAGAGTTTTATGCAGCGTTTGCGGCGTGGGGAACATGGGCGCTGGTTGGCATTACCTTCGGCGCGGTGATCGTCGGTTGGCGGGCTGCGAACACGGCGAACGCAACGCTCCGTCTAGAGGTCGAGCCGCGGCTCGTCGTGCGCGTCGTCAACGAAGCGCGAATATTTGCGCGCCAGGGGTTGCAGCGGTTCACGGGCATTGCCGTTCCTGGTACGCCGTCGTCATCGGAGCCCTTCGAGCCTCTCGATCAGTCCCCCGTCTATCTGCTCGACGGCAAACTCGGCAGCGACAACCTTCGGAAGGTCACGAACGGCTTTGCGATCCGGATGCCGACGGCCGCAGAGCTGAATCAGACGCAACCGGGTCACTCGCTCATTTGGCCTGCGCTCCACATCGAGATTCACAACGTCGGAAGGTCGCCGGCGATTAAAATTGGCCTGAATTGGAGTATCTCGGGCCCAATGTTCAATTACGACCGGTCGTTCGAGGAAGGATTGGAAGTTCGCGAGCAGATCGATGAAGCAACGATCGTCGTCGACGCAGTCGCGCCCAACGATCGCACCTACATTTGGATCGGGAATGCGACAGGAACGCCGTTCACACTGAGGTTGAAATCCACAGGATACCAACGCGATCCCTTCGACCTCGACAGCGGCAAAACGACGCCGATCTCGGTGATCGCAGTATCCACGTTCCGCCTTTCGATGGCCGACAGGGCGGTCTAGGGACGATTGTCATCTCGGCTTCGTGTCATGTCCTGCCTCGCCGTGTTCAGCGCTTCTCCGAGTCTGATCGCCGTCGCAGTCGCAACGTACGGAGCTCCTGGTGACGACAACTTGGCGACGCAAGGTGAAGCTGTTCGCGGCGTACGTAGGGGAAGATGCCAATCGCGAACAACCATGTGCATATGAAGACCGTTCGCCTTGACCGTATTGCGTTCGCATTTGGTATCATCATTGCCGGCACGCTGCTACCAGGTGTTGCTCGAGCCGAGTGTGGGCATGTCGCCCAGATGCATGCCCATGCCGTCTTGACAACTGCCGAAGCGATGCCGGTCGGCGGCGGCGCACTTCGCACGGCCGTGATCGCGAAGTTGGACGAAATGCCGGTCGTCTCTGGCTGTCCGGACGACCCTCCAAAATTGCGCGACTCGGTGACAGCGTCGTACCAGGTCTACATCGCTTGGCGCAGCGCGATCGACGCGTTTTCCAACCTGGCAAACCTTCGTGAGTCTCCCGCTACTCGGAAGGCGTGTGAACCGGTGTGGGTAGCAAACGTGCGGGACACGCTCGCAAACGGATATGACGCGTTCAGTAGAACTGCACCACGAGATACTTCGCCAGACGACTTACACGTGATCGGATTCCTGCGGGGCAAGGCGAAGACGCTTGGATTCACGTTACCACGACCATATTCATTTCGATTCGCGCGCCCGCCGCTCTCTATGCAGGCCGACACTGTTCGCGCGCATCTGCCTTCAGGTTTGAGTTGTTACTGAAGCTCTTGCCGGTAGCGTAGCTGCATTGTACTCGATCCGCTGGCCTGCGAAGCCGATCCGGACTGTACTCGGTATGCGCCCGATCTGGCGTTTCGCGCGTGCGAGCTGTACGATGTTCTCACACGCGCTCCGGATATTCGACGGTGCAGCCGTGATGCGATGGCTCGGCGAGCCTGAGCCGTATCTCGGTGGCCGGTTACCGATCGACGTCCTCGCGAGGTGCGGCGCCGTGCCGGCGGTCGTCGTGCTCGAATCGTTCCACTCGGAGCGGAGCTGGTTCGCGTCACGCGCGCGCTGACCATCTTGGTAGGTCCTCTGCGGTCCGAGGGGGTACGTCGTTTGATTCGGGTACAATACTGCAGTGATCCGGATCGGCATTGTGAGTGATACGCATTTCCCGCGCTTCGGCCGCGCACTGCCGCGCGCGCTAGAGCGTGGATTGCGGCGCGCCGGCGTCGAGGCTATTCTTCATCTCGGCGATATGACGGATCTCCTCGCTGTATCTTTGTTCGAGTCGATCGCCCCGGTCGACGCTGTTGCCGGCAATAACGATGGCAATGAGATTCACAAGCGGTTCGGGCGCAAGAAGATCGTGCAGGTCGAGGATGTTCGGGTCGGCTTAGTCCACGGTGACGGGAAACGCGGCTCGACGAAGTCGCGCGCTTTGGAAGCGTTCGCGGGCGAACACGTTGACGTAGTTCTGTTCGGCCATAGTCACCGCCCTTTTGTGGGGCGTGATCACGGCGTCTTGATCGCTAACCCGGGCTCCCCCACCGATAAGAGGCTCAACCCGCTCTACTCGTATGCATTGCTCACTGTGGACGGTTCGCGGGCGCATGTTCAACTGAAGTTCTACGCGTCTCGCGCCGTTTAGTGACTACGATCGCGCTGCCTATGAGAATACGCGGTCTGGAGAATGCTATTCGCATCTGCGCCTCCCAAATTGAGCGGCTCTGAAACTAATGCAGTATATCCGGTCGAAGCATGGCCGATCCGCAGAGCGGTTAGCGCGAACCGCGAAAACGCAAGCGTCGGCCCACCGTCGCAACTGCCGCATATATGACGATGACGCAGGCAGCTGTTGCAAGCGCGATCTCCGGCCTGAAGATACCCACAAGTACGATGAAAATCGGACCCGCGAAGAGGGCGGCGACAACGGCAGTCGCGAGCTTTGAATCGCCAACCGGCGACCCAAACCCGCTCTTGCGATTTCGTAATATTGCGAGCACTCCAACTCCAATCACGATTGCCGATGCGCCCCACGCGTGCTCTCGTATTCCCCAAACTACAACGAGCACGGCGAGCACCGCCGCTAGAATTTCGGGCAGCCACGAGCGTTTCGGATTTTGGTCTGACGAATCCACGGGTTCACGCTCCATTTCGCGGGAGAGGCCGGGGGCGGCCCGACCTCTCGCCGCCGTTTTTCGTTGGTGAGGAATTTCGTTACATCGGAATCGGCGCCTGTCGCCTATAGCAATCTGGTGGTGCTGGATCGAGCCAGCAGTCATCGGTCGGATTGGTCGGCGGTGTTCCGCTGACGCCGCCTCCAGTGCCGGGTGGGTTGTTCGGCGGATTGGGGGGATTCTTGTCGGTGAACGCGTGGCATAGATAGTGCGCGACCACGGACCCAACGCCGACCCCTATGATGTCGCCGTATCGGACCCCGACCGTTCCACCGATGATCGCACCGAAGACTGCACCCTCGGGTCCTACAGATATACCGACGGCGGCTCCAACGTCTGCGCCGATCTCCATGCCGGCGATCTTCCCGATGATGCCTCCGACGACGCCTCCGGCCGCTTCCACCATGAAACAGTCGTACGCGCTCGTGTGCCGCGCCGCGCTCTGGACCGCTCTAGCGGTGCTCGCTGCGTACATCACCCCAGTCTTCGTCGCCGTCAGGTAGACGTTGTGGTCATATCCGTCGATGAACGCCATATTCCAGACGCCGGCAGGGCCGGTGGGATGATACATCACCAGCGTGTTGTCGACCAACGAGCCGTCGATCGCCGTTCCGTCATTGTAGTAGACGAAGATGTTGGCGCCCGAACCTTGATAATAGTCCACTTCGGAGACATTGTTGTCCGGTTGTATGAGATTCGTCGGAATCGGTGAAAGTGGATAGGACGGAGCTGGCGTCGGAGTCGGGGCCGGTGGTTGCGGAGTCGGAGGAGGCGGTCCACCTCCGCCGCAGACCACCATCGTCCGCCGCGCACTTAGCGGACATATGCTACTGGTTCTTCGGAATGCGTTTTCTGTCGATATGCGCTGGGTTCCCGACGCCGTCTGCAGCGTCGTGCCTTGCGCATCGATCGACATACGGAACAACAACGGCGCGTTCGGCCGCGGCAATTCCGAGGCAAGCCAACGACCTGCGGCGTGCGCTTGCCTGGCGCTCATTGTTCCTGCCATACTCGAACGTGACGCTATACCTGGAAGAGTCGCCGACGTACCGGCGCAAGAAGCGAGAAATAGACCTGCAAATGTAGCCGCTGCAATGCGCGGCCAAAACGAGCGGAAACGCTCGTGCGGGGATCGGTGCATCATGGACGCCTTTCGTTGCCCACACCACGGAGCACAAACGAGCAGATATGGCTGTCCCGTGACGTATGGACAGCTCCCGTCAAAGTGACGGTTTAGCACCCGCACATATCTGCCGGTTCGCTGCGACGGATTTGGCGGGATGCGACCTACTTCCCTCCCAGGCGGTCGTCCGTGTGGCTCTCGTTTGTAGCGGCCGCACGGGAAGAACTTTGTCCGCCGGACTGACGCCCCTAGCGGTTCGACGACGCTGGCGCGATTTAGGGCGACGTCGGACGAACTGCGCAAGTATCGAGGCGAAACCGAGGTTTGGATGAACGGGGTGCGTGAGGCGCGGATCATTTCATCGAACAGGCCGCGCGACCCCTAAGCGATTTTCAGGGCAACTCGCTCGGCTCCCACGCCGGGTGTGGTCCACGTCGTGCCGGCGTGATTACGGCAGTTGAAGTATGGTCGCATAGCGCGTTGTCGCGAGACGATGCGCCGCGACGTGAACATGAACGGACTCGATTGGTGCGGGCACCAGCGCGACGGGCACAATCACGGCAGGTACCGTCTGGATGGTCCCCGCTCGTTCAGCGTGCTGCGCGGTCGCCGCCGTGCCTACACGCCGTCCGCGTAGCCCGGCGTGACCGAACCGCCGAAGCCGCCGCCGATCAGCAGAACCTTCAAAGCCGACTCGGCGGGGAAGCTCACGCCGACGGAGCGCGCGATCCTGCGCGCCCTGCGCGACGGGCTAACGCTCTCGCAGGTCGCCGACCGCCTCCAGCGGTCGGAGTTGACGGTACGAACGCACATCCGCAATGCCCGTGCCAAGCTTGAGATCCGCGGAACCGAGGAGCTGCGGCGGAAGCTCGCAGCAGGTGAGGTAGACCTCGAGATCGTCGAACCGCCGCCAACCTAGTTCAGACGTTCATTTAACGACGAGCGGACCGCCAGCGGTCCGCTCGAGCAGCAGGATCCGCCGACCCGGTCGCCGCCGCGGTAGCGCTACGGGCTTGGCCCCGGCCATACCTCCGGTCGTGCGATTGCTGCGCCGCGGGCGATGTGGTGTGACGATCCTATGCGAGCGTTCGACCCGACGTCTCGAGGTCCGGCGCATCGCCGAACACGTCGCGCGGCGCGACGATGCCGCGCCGCGCGCACAGGATGACAATCTGCACGTCGCTGCTCGTTCCGAGTTTGCGGTGTAGCGACTGGACCTGCGTGCGGACCGTGTTGTACGCGCGGCCGGTCGCTTCGGCGATTTCCTTCTGTGTGCGGCCGTCCAGCATGTGGCGCAGCACTTCGCGCTCGGCTGGGGTTAGCGTCGCGAATGCGGAATCCGTTGCCGCGCGTGCCCAGCCGCCGAGACGCCGCGCGAGGAAAGAGCGCGGGAAGTTCTCGCGCACCAGGGCCACAGCCCGGTCGAGATGTTCGCCCGAAGCCGCCGGCGAGCGCGTCGCGTCGAGTTCAATGAGCGACAGGGCCTCGCGCCACAGATAGCCGCACGAACGGAATCGCTCAGCGGCTGCTCCGAGTGCGCTCGCCGCGACATCCGAATCGCCCTGCACCCGCGACACGACGCCGCGGACGTGCGCGATCCAGCCGGCCAGGCGCGGATCCGCGTCCGCGTCGCGGAGACTATGCGTGTTGTCCATCGGCGCGTGCACTCGGTAAAATCGCGTAAGTGCGGCCGACGCGCGCCGTGCGTTACCAAGGTATGCGAAAGTCTCCGCGAGTTCGAGGAATGCAAAGTGCTCCTCCTCAACGGTGCGTGTCCAGTCGACCTCGGACGCCAGTTCAGCCGCGGCGTCAGCGAATGTGCGAGCCGCTGCGCGCTCGCCCGAAACGGCGGCGATAACGGCGCGGGCGACGCGGGCGCGCACGGTCCACGCGGGGCTTGGCGCGACCGCTTCGGCCTCCGCGATCGTTCGGAACGCGACGACGTCATTGCCGTCGAGCGCGAAGAGCCACGCATCGTTGTACGCGACGCGGACGCGCGTCGCCGACTTGACCGCGGCTCCGAAGAACGCGCCCGGCAGCGCACGTGCGCGCGGCATATCATGCGACCCGCGTTCGGTCGCGGAGCGCAGCGTTTTCTCCAATGTGGCAATCTGCTCGACAATAATTGACGCGAGCGACACGTCGCGCTCGGTGCACCGCGCGTATCGACGCGCTGCGGTGCGGAACAGCGCCAGTGCGTCGGCGTAGCGCGTATCGGCGTCGCGGGCCGCAGCGATGAAGCCGCGAAGCTGTGTCGCGCGGACCGCCAACACGTCGCGCCCTCTCCGTTCCGCGTGCTGCGCGAGGCGCTCCGCAGCCAGTAGGTCGCGTGCCCCCCAATGGGCAACCGCGCGAAAATACGCGATCTCGGCTAGGACCGAGGAATGCGCTCGTTCCCGCGATGCCGTCCTTGCCACATCGGCAAGCAACGCGATGCCGCGCTCAACATCCAGCCGCGCGACCGCGGCACCGTGCAGCATGGCCGCGGTGATCCGCTCGTCCGTAGTCGCGCCGGGCGCGAGATCGTCGGGTCGAAGCTCGTCGATAACATCGGCCGGGCGGAGAAGTTTGAGCAGAGCGCGCGCGCGCAACAGGCGCGCTTCAATGTGCGCCGCGCGGCCGAGCCGGGTTTCACCGAGAAGTTCCAACACCACAGCGAAGTCGCCGCGGAGATACGCTTCACGGGCGGCGGCGGTTTGTCTGGGGAGGACCGCGGAAGCTCCGTGGTCACGCGTCGTTGGTCGTTGCACCCTGTTACCGCGTATCCCGCGCGCGCATCCGATGGTCCTCCCCAGCAAGTGCTATGCGGGCGTTCCGCCCGTTTCGCTTGCCACCGGGCCGCCACCGGAAACACTGGCCGGCGCCGCGGGTGTACCGCCTGTTTCCAGGGCTGCCGGCCCACCGCCCGAGACGGCCGCGGCGGGCGGTCCGCCGCTGACGCTCCCTGGCGTTCCGCCGGCCAGCGACACTGCGATTGAAAGAGCTAAGACCAAGACTGAAAGCATGGTAGAGGACTCCTGTTTAGGATTTGTGGACGTGCATCTGCACTGCCACCTATCCTAACCCTCCACCCACGCCCTATGGCAAATAGGCGTCGCGCCGAGGCCGGCGCGCGCCAGGACCACATCGTCACGCCGACCGTCTCCGGGGTGTAGGCGAGCCCCGGCCGTGGTGTGGCAGGCCGCGACTCGCAGAGACAATCGACGTGACGAAGGCTTCCCGATGGACGTCGGCGACGAACACCCCGGACGATACCATGAGCGAAATCGGCGCCGCCCCGCCGGGCGCGGCCACATCGTCGCCGCACAGCCCGCATAAAATCCATACTGCGCGCGCATTAACCGCAGGAGCAGCACGGCGCGCGGCGACAGGCGGGGAACCACTGCGGCGGGACCTCGAACGCGCTGATCCGAAGAATCGCGGGTAACAACGACGGTCCGGAGATTCGCGCGCGCTTCGGCCGGCGCAAGGTCGTGCGGATCGAGGACGTTCGCGTCGGAATGGTTCACGGGGACGGCAAGCGCGGGACGACCGCGTCGCGCGCTCTCGCCGCCTTCGAGCAAGGTGAGGTCGACGTCGTGCTGTTCGGCCACAGCCACCGGCCGTTCACCGCCCGCCAGGCCGGCGTCCTGATCGGGAACCCCGGCTCGCCGACCGACAAGCGCCTCAACCCGCTGTTCTCGTACGGGATCTTGACCGTCGACGGCGCGACGGCGCGCTTCGGCTTGAAGTTTTACCTGTCCCGAGCGGTGTAGCGCCAGCCTGGCAACTTCTAGGCTTCCTCGCGCGCCCCGTGGCGTGCCATCATCGGCGCGGGAACGTCGGTCGACGTCTCACCGAGGCGTCCCACACCCGGGCCGGCGTTCCCTCCCCCACCGAAGCTCTGCGCCCTTGCGGCGCGGGGCTTCTTCGTTTTCCTTTCGGCCAATTCTGGCCGCCGAGGCCTTCGAGCGGCAGGCCCTTTCATGCCGGAACGGCATCGGTCGGTAGTAATTAAGCATCATAGCTACTTGTAGCGAGGAGTAGTTAGAGCAGGCGGTAGCATCCCTTGGTCACGCGTCGCGGCTTGCGGCGCGTGCCCCAGGAGGAAAACCCCATGCTCACGACCCTCATCGTCGCAATCTCGCTCGCCGTCTCGGCGAGCGCCACAGCCCCGACCTCGGCGCCGGCCGCTTCAGCCTCAGCGACGGTCACGACGTCGGGTCCGGTGACGACGTCGACCTCGGTGGACGACGTAACCGGCTCGGGACCGCCGGGATAGCAACGTCCGATCCTGCGCGGGCGACGAAGGAGGGGGCGCGCGGCGCGTCCCCTCCGGTTGCTCAGCGCAGCGCTTTCACGTCGTCGAGAATGCCGAGTCGCGCGCATTCCGCGACGAGCGAAGCACGGCTGCGCACGCCGAACGCCGAAAAGATCGCTCGCGTGTGGTTGTTGATCGTATTGAAGCTGCGGTCGAAACCCGCTGCGATCTCACGCGCCTTCTTGCCGGTGCAAAGCTCACGAAGAACGCGCCTCTGCGCACGGGTAAGCTGTGCGAGCGGATCGGCGGGGGCATCCCGCTGAAGCGCATCGCGAAGCCATGCCTTCGGTGCGTTGCGAAGCGCATCCAGCCCGGCCTTGGCATAGCGCTCTTCACCGGTGACGGTGCGCAAGTCGTTCGCCACGAGCGCTGCGCGCAAACGGTAGCCGAGCTGCATGAACGCGTCGAACGACCGTTCAAGCTGGTCGACTCCACGTGATACATTCCCTTCGGCAACCAAAACTCTTCCGCGTGCATACTGCGCGTACACGTCGAGCCGCCGGTCGCCTTCAAGTGCGAGCATCTCGGTCCGGCGAGGGCTCGTACGATCGTAGAGCGCCAGCACGCGGCGAGCCGTTTCAACGTTCTCCGGCGGCACGGCGATTGCGTACGCCAGCAGCGCACTCCGGTGGTCGACGTCGAGGTCGACTTGATCGCCGCGCAAGAGCAGCGCGCCGGCAAGCTCCAAATAGCGCTCGGCGGAGAACCGGTCACCGACGATCG